>ENA-OPUE01000251-OPUE01000251.1-human-gut-metagenome-genome-assembly--contig:-NODE-251-length-48770-cov-15.474802_pt1 | contig 48770 bp, 49 predicted proteins | sample MGYA00241466_ERZ501924 | MGnify/ENA primary metagenome ERZ501924 (study PRJEB25962, sample SAMEA2042223) | human gut metagenome | biome: human gut; feature: human-associated habitat; material: faeces...
CGTGCTCATGGCCGTAAGAAGTTAACTGTATCTGACGAGCACCACGGAAAGTAATCTCCGGTAGGAAAATTCGTCGGACGACGATGACATTAAAAGCAGCAAAGAGAGATTCTTTGCTGCTTTTTGTCTTTTTATGCCTTTTTATGAGGTAATGAAACGCAAAAACTTGGCGTTTTATTTTGTATTGTCTTCGATTATTCCTATCTTTGCACCAAAAATTAAAGTATGACTTCATCTGAGTTTATAAATAAGTTTAAGAGTAAGTATCTTTGGGGCAATCTCGGAGCCATGGTCTTGGTTCTCGTGCTGCTCTGTGTCGGTGTCAAGTTTGGCATCGATATCTATACCCATCATGGTGAGGCCATCCGTGTGCCTGACATCAGATACAAGAATATTGATGATGCCACCCACATCCTCGATGATGCGGGGCTGGAAATCGTGGTTACGGATACCGGATATGTGCGCTCCCTGCCTGCCGACTGCATCCTGGAGCAAAGTCCGGTTTTCGGAGAACTGGTGAAATCGGGACATATCATCTATGTCACCATCAATTCCGACCATTCGCCTCGTATCACCATTCCGGATGTCATCGACAACAGTTCCTTGAGAGAGGCGATGGCTAAGCTCACGGCTATGGGATTCAAACTGGGGGCTCCGCAATACATTCCTGGTGAAGAAGACTGGGTGTATGGCATCCTGGTAAAGGGTAAGCATGTGGTGGCTGGCGACAAGGTGTCTATTGATGATATGCTCATCATTCAGGTGGGTAACGGACAGCGAGACATGACTGATTCCATCGATGAGATTGATCCGGTATATCATGGAGAAGATGACGTGATGGAAGGCGAGGGAGACGGAACCGAGAGTGATGTGGATAACTTCGAGGTGGTTCCTGGTACAGAACCTGCCGAACCTGCTCCTTCGCATGAACACCAGCCGAATGAAGTGACGGAGTGAGCTAATGAATAATTGATAATTAATAATTGATAGTTAAGAGTGGAAATTCTGAATTATATATATTATAGTAATAAGGTATATGCTCCTGTAGAGGATGACTTCGGTTTTGATGATGCAGGAGATATGGATGAACTTGATGACGATATCCAGATGGAGGAAGGCGGATCTGCACAGGCTGGCGATGGAGGCGACGACCTCTATGAGCATTGGAAGGTGCAGGTGGATGCCAACCAGGATCCGGTTCGTATAGACAAGTATCTGGCGGACAAGATGGCTTATCAGAGCCGCAACCGCATTCAGCAGGCTGCCGATGCCGGATTTATCCACGTGAACGGCAAACCTGTGAAGAGTAACTACAAGGTTCGCCCTAACGACCTGGTTACCCTGATGCTCGACCGTCCTCGTCATGAGACAAGTATCAAGCCTGAGGAAATCGACATCAATGTGGTGTATGAAGACGACCAGCTCATGGTTATCAACAAGAAGGCAGGCATGGTGGTGCATCCGGGTGCCGGAAACTTCCATGGCACCTTGATTCAGGCTGTGGCCTGGCATCTGAGAGATATGCCTGAGTTTGATGCCAACGACCCGGAGGTGGGCTTGGTTCATCGCATAGACAAGGATACCAGCGGCTTGCTCGTGGTAGCCAAGACTCCAACGGCAAAGACGGCTTTGGGAAAACAGTTCTTCAACAAGACAACCCATCGCAGCTACAATGCCCTGGTTTGGGGAAACATCGTGGAAGACGAGGGACGCATCGAAGGCAATATCGGCCGTGACCCTAAGAATCGTCTCCGCATGAAGGTGTTCGACCCGGATAGCGGCATCGGCAAGAGTGCGGTGACCCATTATAAGGTGTTGGAGCGATTCGGTTACACCACTTTGGTGCAGTGCATCCTGGAAACAGGCCGTACCCATCAGATTCGTGCCCACATGAAGCAGATAGGTCATCCGCTCTTCATGGACGAGACCTATGGTGGAGCCGAAATTCTGAGAGGTCAGCGAAGCAGCAGTTACAAGGCGTTTATCCAGAACTGCTTCAAGCTCTGTCCACGTCAGGCACTTCATGCCAAGACACTCGGCTTTGTTCATCCAACAACCAAGGAGCAGATGGACTTCGACAGCGAGTGGCCTGAAGATTTCAGTAAGTTAATAGAAAAGTGGCGCGGCTTCATCGCAGGCACCACACAAGATACATTCAAAAATATTTAGTGATTATGGAAAATAGCAAGAGAACGATAGCCATCGTATGTGGTGGTGATTCTTCTGAGCACGACGTATCATTGCGCTCAGGTCAGGGTTTGTATTCTTTCTTCGACAAGGAGCGTTATGATATCTATCTCGTCGATGTGAAGGGCACCGATTGGCACGTGGCCTTGGATAATGGTGAGACTATTGAGATTGACAAGAACGACTTCTCGTTTGTAAAAGACGGCAAGCATGTCTATTTTGATTATGCTTATATCACCATCCACGGACAGCCTGGTGAAAACGGCGTGATGCAGGGCTACTTCGACCTCATCCATCTGCCATATTCTACCAGCGGTGTGCTGGTAGAGGCGCTGACCTTTGATAAGTATGTGCTCAACAACTATCTCCGTGGCTTCGGAATCAACGTGGCTGACAGTATCTTGCTTCGCCGTGGTGAGGAGTATGATGAGGATGCCATTGCCGAGCGCATCGGTATGCCTTGTTTCGTGAAGCCAGCAGCCGACGGCAGCAGCTTCGGTGTGAGCAAGGTGAAGAATGCCGACCAGTTGGCTCCAGCCCTCCGTGTGGCTTTCATGGAGAGCAACGAGGTGATGATAGAAGGCTTCCTTGATGGAACCGAGATTTCTCAGGGTATCTACAAGACAGCCGAGAAGACTGTAGTGTTGCCTGCTACCGAGGTGGTAACCAGCAACGAGTTCTTCGACTATGATGCCAAGTACAATGGTCAGGTACAGGAAATCACTCCAGCCCGTCTCTCTCCAGAGACAGCAGAAGAGGTGGCAAAGACTACATCCCGCATCTACGACATTCTCCATGCCAACGGTATCATCCGCATCGACTACATCATCTCTAAGGATAAGGACGGTAAGGATAAGGTGAATATGCTGGAGATTAATACCACTCCGGGTATGACCGTTACTAGCTTCATTCCTCAGCAGGTGCGTGCCGCAGGTCTTGACATCAAGGACGTGCTCAGCGACATCGTGGAGAATCAGTTCTAGAATTTATAAATCACATATATGGTTCTGCGACTTTCTCGCAGAGCCATATATATTAAAAGGTATATATTATGAAGATCCCTCAAGAATTTGATACCATTCGCCCTTGGGAGCCGGAAGAACTCCCTGAGGTGTTCGACCGTTTGCTGGCAAACGATCAGTTTAAGCAGGTACTTGCTTATCTCTATCCTAAAGTTCCTCTCGAGATGATAGCGCAGAATCTGAAGGCCTGCAAGACCAATCTGGAGTTCCAGAAGGCTTTCTGCTATGATTTTGTGCATGGCATCCTGAAGAAGGCTGCTACAGGCTGCGAGATGGATTGCACAGCCATCGATAATACCCGCAACTATACATTCATCAGCAATCACCGCGACATCGTTTTTGATTCAGCCATCCTCGACGTGATGCTTATCGACAACGGATTCCCTACCACCTGCGAGATTGCCATAGGTGATAACCTCCTGTCGCTTCCTTGGGTCAAGGACCTGGTACGTGTCAACAAGGCGTTTATCGTGGAGCGTGCCTTGAGTATGCGCCAGATGCTCGTGTCGAGCAAGCGTCTTTCCGATTACATGCATTTTGCCATCAAGGAGAAGAATGAGAATATCTGGATTGCCCAGCGAGAGGGTAGAGCCAAGGATAGCAACGACCGCACCCAGAAGAGTATTCTGCAGATGATGTCGATGGGTGGAGAAGGTAGTATCATCGAGCGCTTGAAGCAGCTGCATCTTGTACCTCTGTCTATCAGTTATGAGTATGACCCATGCGATTTTCTGAAGGCAAAGGAGTTCCAGCAGAAGCGCGATAACGCCGACTGGAAGAAGGGACCTATGGATGATTTGGTAAGCATGCAGACCGGTATCTTCGGCTATAAGGGTCATGTGCATTATCATGCAGCTCCATGTCTTGATGAGTATCTCGATTCTCTGGATCCTGATACACCTAAGCAGGAACTGTATAATAAGGTGGCAGCCTATATAGATGAGCAGATATTCAAGAACTACCGCCTCTATCCGGGCAACTATGTAGCCCTGGATCTTCTGGAGGGTTCTGATGCGCATCAGGCAGAATATACTGCGGAAGATGTGGCTAAATTTAGGACATATATGGAGAGTCAGCTTGCAAAAATTGACCTTCCTGGTAAGGATGAAGCATACTTGGAGGAGCGATTCTTGACGATGTATGCCAATCCGGCACGTAATTATCTTGCCGTTCGATAACGGCAGGATGATATCCGTTAAACTCAGACAAAAACAAAAAGCCCGGGCAGTCAACTGCTCGGGCTTTTTGCGTCTTAGTGTCTGAAGTCCTTTCGTTTGTCGAGATACGGCTGCAAGATGGCTTTCTCTTCAGCGGTAGCATTCTTGTGGAGAGAAGCGGATATGTGGTCTGCCCATCTCTTCCAGACGAACGTCTTTTGGAGAATGTCCAGATATTTACGGGTGGCAGCATCGTCTCCTCTTACCAGATTGATTTCTGTAAGTCGCTTTATCATGCGGATGTTGTGACCGTTGGGGGAGTGGGTGATTCCCTGCATGGCAGCCCGTTCGCACAGAGTCATGTCGCCAGTTACCCAATATAGCTCGTTAAGGGCATTGAGGGTGAGCAGGGAAGGGTAGGCTTCGGGAGTCTTGAATGTTCCGAGGTCTTGGTTCGGATATTTCCGTAGCAATGCTGGCTGACTTCTGAATTGTGCCATCACGAGGTCGTGGTAGAACTTCATGTATTTGTCTGGTTCTTCCGCCTTTTCAACCAGGTTGATAACCTTGTTATAGTGGTCAAAGTAATATTCGCAATCCACGGCTAGCGTCTTTTCCAAATCTATCTGCGGACTAACCAGCTTGCCTATGCCTGGGTAGGTATAGATGGTCTGTAAATCGCACAAGTAAAGGCGCTTGCAGAGTATGAGCAGGAAGAATGGAATGACCAATGCTGCAATGCGATAGTAAGTGCCCGCCTTCATGATATTGACGAGATTGCCCACAAAGACCATTGCGCCGTATATCCATACACCATTTCCGAAGAACCAATGGCAGACGAAAACAGATATCATGATGCTGAATGCAGATACCCAATGCTGTAGTTTCTTGTTATTTAATACCGTGGCGTTTTCGTCCATTCCTTCTATCTTTTGGATGAGTTTTCGGGTAGAGATGAGTATCGTAGTGCTTACGCAGAATACGCTGGCACCACCGGCTATTGCCAGGATGCTGCTCAGGCGGTAGTCGTAGTCAAAGCTGAAGCATACCAGCAGCGTCATCACAGCGAATGCCACGATGTTGGGTAGCCATGTTCCCTTGATATCTGCCTTTCTTACCGCACATTTGATGTTATGCCCGGCGAGAAGGATGCAGAGGGTAAGAATGGTTGCCCCCATAAAGCGATAGAGATAGAACTGTGTGAGAAAATCACCAGCCATACATGCCAGCCAACCTGGTCTTTCCAGATAGGTGGTAAGATAATCCCATGATGCCAGGAACAGTTGGTTCTGCTCCTGGTAATACAGATGATAGGGATAGCAGAATTGGAAGAAAGCAAAACATGCTATTGTCCCAAATACATATATGATGAATATGCAAAAGCTTTTTAGATAACTATTCATAATTTGATAAGTTTGGTTATTGCAAAGGTAGAAAAAAAATATAAGATTAGATAATAAAAATGCAGAAACTTGCTTGTAGGGGGCAAATTTCTGCATTTTTATTATCTTTCTGCGATACATTCCATCTCAATCAGCCATCCTGGTCTGCAGACTTTGGCTTCTACGATGATGCGGGGTATCTGCGGATAAAACTGTTGCATCATTCTGTCTACCGTATGATAGTCGGAAATATCTCGCAGGTAGATGATGAAGTATTGGATATCATTCATGGTGGCATCGCCATCTTTCAGCAAGGCTCCTACGTTCTCCAGCAGTCTGCCGGTCTGGCGCACGATGTCTCCTTCATAAACCACGTCTCCCAGTTTGTCGATGCCCGCCGTGCCTGAGATGAAGTATTGCTGCTTGAAATGCTGGCTTCCATCAGAATTGCCGGGATTCGTTGGCAGCGTAACCCGGGTTCCTCTTTCAAAGGCTACGCCATATTCATGGGTAGGGTTCAGATGTTCCAGTGCCTGGAGATACTTTTTGTCTTCTTCCTTGATGCCGGGGAAGGTGAGGAAGTCGATGGCTACTGCTGCATGGCGAACGGGAGTGGCTCCTCCGATTCCGGTGCTGGCGATGTAGTGGGTGTCGGCAGTTAATCCTTCCTTGTCGAAAATGTCGTTGCGTGCTTCCACTACGCCCTGGTAATTCACGTCGATGTTGGTAACGTATATCCAGGTACGCACAAGATTGCGTTCCATCGTCATATCCGTATCTGCAATGATTTGCAGATATTTGTTGAAAAGAAGGCTGGTCTGCTCGTATGAATCCTTCCCCTTTGCTTCTTCCTCCGTCAGGCGAAGACTATGGAAGAGGAGTGGTGTCTCATCGTCCGTGGTCTTGACCAGAAGTGAAATCTTGCTGCCGCAGAGGGGTGTTTGCTCTACGATGGTGAGGTGTATATCTTTCAGATACTCTTGATAGAGAAGAGAGTCCTGGAAATCCTGAATCTGATTTTGGGAGTCGCTGAGAAATACCTTGCAATATTGCAAAGTGCGATGCTCCTGTTTCTCAATATCGAGATAATTACCTAGTTTTAGATACAGAAAGTTGAGGCGGTCATTGAATGTCCCCATCACTTCTGGTGTAATAATGTTGTATTTATCCATCTTGTTTTTTGTCTTTTCTTCTGAATATCTTCTACAATTTTTCTGCAAAGTTACGGATAATTCATGAGATAAGAAAAAAACAAGATGGACTTTTGATGAAAATACCTACTTATGGTGATGGGTATTTCTGCTATCTGTAAAATATTAAAGCGATTCGAGCATGCGCTTGATTACAACTTCGGCTGAAATCTCGCGGTTGGCTGCCTCTGGAATCACCAGACTGTTCTTGCTTTCGATGACATCATCGGTAACAATCAGTCCGCGGCGCACTGGCAGACAATGCATGAAGCATCCGTCATTGGTCCAGCTCATGTGCTCCTCGTCGATGGTCCAGCTCATATCCTTGCTCAGGATTTCGCCATATTGTGCTGGGTCTTTCACGCCCGGACAGCTCCAGTTCTTGGCATAAACGAAGTCTGCACCTTCCAGTGCCTTCTTCTGGTCGTACTCCACCTTGGCATTGCCCACAAACTTAGGGTCCAGCTCATAGCCCTCAGGGTGAGTAACCACGAAATCAACATCGGCTGCGTTCATCCACTGGGCGAATGAGTTTGGCACAGCCTGTGGCAGGGCACGGCAATGAGGAGCCCAGGTCAAAACTACCTTAGGACGAGCCACCTTTTTGTGCTCCTCGATGGTGATGAGGTCGGCGAATGCCTGGAGTGGGTGAACGGTGGCTGTCTCCATGGCGAAGACTGGGCGGCCGCTGTACTTCACAAACTGGTTTACGATGGTCTCGGCATAATCGTAGTCACGGTCTTTCAGACCGGCAAAGCTGCGTACGCCAATCAAATCGCAGAAGCTACCCATTACTGGGATAGCCTCCAGCAGGTGTTCGCTCTTGTCGCCATCCATGATGACGCCACGCTCTGTCTCCAGTTTCCATGCACCGGCGTTCACATCGAGCACGATTACATTCATGCCCAGGTTCATCGCAGCCTTCTGTGTACTCAGTCGGGTACGGAGACTGTTATTGAAGAATATCATCAGCAAGGTTTTGTTCTTGCCCAACTCCTGATAACCGAAACGGTTTGCTTTCACTTCCTGTGCCTCGGCGAGCGCTGCTTTCAGGTCGCCAAGGTCTTCAACATTAAAGAATGTCTTCATTGTTATTTCGTTTTTTGTTTGTTATTTCTAATATAAAGCTATTGAATTCTTCACTCTTCACTTTTCGTTCTTCACTTCCTTGTTTGTCCATTTCCTGTAATCAACCACTTGTAGGTGGTAATCTCTTCTAGCGCCATAGGTCCGCGGGCTCCAAGTTTCTGGGTACTGATGCCAATTTCTGCGCCCAATCCGAACTGTGCGCCATCGGTAAAGCTAGTTGGAGCGTTTACATAAACGCAGGCTGCATCTACCATTGTCTGGAACTTCTTCTGGGCTGCTTCGTTATTGGAAACGATGCTCTCGCTGTGTCCGCTTCCGTAGGTAGCGATATGGTCGAGTGCCTCATCTTCCGAAGTCACGGTCTTGATGCCCATCTGCATGCTGAGCCATTCGGTGTTCCAGATGCTCTTCATGTTAGCATCAGTTTCCTTCATCTTCGCTTCGCTTTCCTCTGCCTTATATAATAAGGTGTCAGGATAGTGCCCCTTTAATGCCACGTAAGCCTTGGCATCAGCATGAATCTTGGTCTGTTTCTCGGCGAGCCCCTCGCAGAGGGCAGGGAGGTCGTTTAATCTGCTTTCATGAATCAGCAGGCAGTCGAGTGCATTGCATACGCTCACTCTTCTGCACTTGGCATTTGTGATGATGCGCTTGCCCATCTCCAGGTCGCCATCCTTATCGAAGTAGCAGTGAACCACGCCGGCTCCGGTCTCGATAACCGGCACTTTGGCAGTATCACGAACGAAGTTGATAAGCTTCTTTCCACCTCGAGGAATGCAGAGGTCGATATAGCCCACGGCATTCAGCATTTCGCCTGTAGCCTCATGGGTGGCAGGTAAGAGCGTAACGACATCTGGGTTAATGCCAAAAGTTATCAACACCTTGTGGATAAGTTCGACACCCGCTGAGTTTGAGGAGTTTGCATCCTTACCACCTTTCAGTACGCAAGCATTTCCACTCTTGAAACAGAGAGAAAAAACATCGTAGGTAACATTAGGACGGGCCTCGTAAATCATGCCGATGACTCCGAATGGAACGGCTACTCGCTGCAGATGCAATCCGTTGTCGAGTGTCTTGTCTTTGAGAACTCTTCCGAGTGGTGAGGGCAGGGTGCTTACGTGTCTCATATCCGAAGCAATATCCTGGAGTCGCTGCTCGGTGAGTTGTAATCGGTCGTAGAGCGGGTTAGCCTTGTCCATCTTAGCCAAGTCTTCTGCATTTGCCTGGAGGAGCGCAGGAGTCTCGGCGATGATAGCGTCAGCCACCGCCTGCAGTATTTCATTACGTTGTTCGTCGCTGAGCAAGCCCAGGGTCTTGCTGGCAGCCTTCACTTTTTGGAAAGTCTCTTTCAGTTCCATTTACAATTTCCTTTCTTATTTAATGATAAGATGTTATTTCGTTGCAAAGGTAAGTATAAATATTGGTAATTGCAAACTTTATGCAAGAAAAAGTGATGATTTTACATAAAAATGTATAGTTATACGGAAAATGAGATTTAAAAAGGTCAGGCAGCGCCTGACCTTTTTGTAATGGTGTCTTCTAATAATTTTGATACTGCCAGAAGAATTACTCTTTATCGTTTTCTTCAGGATGAGCCATTAGATACAGTTCTTTCTGTCGTTCGATTTCTCTTCTCAAGTCTTCCTTGTCTGGCAGGTAAAGCTTGTATTTTGCAGCGAACATCTGGTCGTTTTTTGCGAGGGTAGAGTATCGTGCCACATCCGAATCTGTTTCGGTGCAAAGGATGATGCCGATTGTAGGGTTGTCGTCTGGTCCTTTTTTCATCTTGTCATACATCTGGAGATACATGTCCATTTGTCCTACATCCTGGTAGGTGATGCGATTTACCTTCAAGTCGACCAAGATAAAAGATTTGATGAGGTAATTGTAAAATACCAAGTCGATATAGTAGTCGTTTTCCTCGGTTCGGATATGTTGCTGACGAGCCACAAGCGCATATCCCTTTCCCATTTCCATCAAGAATTTCTCTAGGTTGTTGATGATGGCAGTCTCTAATTTTGATTCAGCGAGGGATGTGTCTTCTGGCAATCCAAGGAATTCCAAGACAACTGGTGATTTGATGTATTCTAGCTTGTCTTGTTGATAAGCCTTTGTCTTGTCTTGCATCTCGTTAACGACAGGCTGCTTCTTCTTTGACATAAGAAGACGTTCATAATATAGGGTGTTGATATTGCGGTTCAAGGTTCTGAAACTCCAACCTTGCTCGAATGCCTCCTTTGCATACCATTCACGAGCCTTTTTGTCTTCTACTCGTATAAGTCGCTCGTAATGAGACCAAGGAAGTAAATGTAATACTTGCTTTCTGAATTCCTCAGACACTGTCTGATGAATTTCTAATTCTTTGAATAATAGGAAGAACTTCTTGAAATTTATGAGGTTTGTCTCAGAGAACCCTTTCCCAAATTCCCCTGTAAGTGCAGCGGATGCCACCTCAATAATATGCTTTCCATACTCAGCCCTTGCTTCTCCGTTCTGCTCCTCTTCCACAATACGTTTCCCTATTCTCCAGTTTCTTTCCACCAGAGAATAATTGACGGCAGCGAAAGCTTTGCTCCTTGCTTTGCTGACTATTGTCTTCAAATCATTTACGAGAAACTTCTCTTCTCCTTTATATGAGTGCTCCATCTGCTTCATAATTATGCCTTGTTTTATGTATGATGAGTGCAAAGATACGCTTTTTTATTGGTAAAGTGCAAAAATATGGTTAAAAAGTTTGCGGAAACCAAAACTTTTACTATCTTTGCATCGTCAAACCCTTGCTGAAAGCCCTCGTGGGTGGGATGCTTAGGGAGACACATATACATAAAAGGCGTAACTGTACGCTTTGGTTTTGACGTGTTGGAACTTCGCAAATTCAAACTATCAGTCAAGAACAAAGCAACGGGAACGCCCCTTGGGTGTATTATATACATTCCTTTCAAGATGCAGTATCCATTTCTATGGATGGATTGTATCTTATGGGACGATTATATATACATTTACGTGGGGCTTTCAGCGTTGTACATAGCAAGACCACAATTCTTATTTGTTACCTACTTGATTATCAGCAGGTACGCGAAAACACAAACGTAAGCATCATTTTATTGGGTAACAAGAAAGAACCAACAAAATGAAAAACAAATCCTGTGCAACAAATTTTGCTACCCAACAACCATTTTCCCTGTTACTTCTACTTCAAGAACCATTTTTACTGGCGGAAAGAAAAAAGATGTGTTACTTGTCTATGGCAGCCAACCAAAGCCAATACACAAATATAAATTCATTCATCTTAGGATATATATACTAATGGATTGGATGAACTGAACGAATTGCGGAGCGATAGTCCAACCATGCCGTATGCTGTATTGGGTTGTCGCTCTCTTTCTTTCCGCCAGTAAGAACTCTTGTATGATTTCTGTTACTTTCCACTTGTAATCGCTTGTTTCAAGTCGTTCTTGGCTTTTTTATCCTCACAACTCAACTTTTCTAATTGTTACTCCGTTACCTGAATCTTCATCACCATTTCTGGGCTTTGATAAATTTGGTTGCAAAGGTAATGTCTGTACCCATATTCCTTGCAAGGTCAGTGCCTATGGTCTCTCGCTAAAATCTCCACCTTGCAGGTCGTATTTGAGCAGAGAACCTTGCAGGAAAAGCACAGACACCTTTTGAGGCAACAAAATTTTAATCAATCCCGAAATTGCAGATGCAAAATTAGGGAATAAAAAAAATGAAGACTTATGGCAAACATTTGTGACACTCAGTACAAGGTGATGGGCGAACGCAAGGCGGTAGCCGACCTTTGGAACACGCTCCAAACAATGGAGGTGAACACCAAGAACGTATATCTCTACAAGTTGGCGGAACACTATGGCATCGACTATGAGAAGATGGGCATATCGGTAAGAGGACATGTCTATTGGGCAGACTTTGAGGCAGACGATGACATCTGCTTGTTGTCCTTTGACACCGAAAGTGCTTGGTCTGCCTGTGAGGAGTTCTTTGATGAACTGAACAAAGTCCTTGGTGGAGAACTTTCCATCAGTTATCGTGAGATAGAATGTGGATGCGACATTTTCTATGTCCACGACGAGCAAGGCTTCTTCCCAGAGGAATGCTGTGTGAGTTCTTCGGGTGAGCCTTTCGAGGATGCTTGTGAGGACATCTTTGACACTTGCCAAGATGCTATTGCCAAGTGGTGTGAGAAGATGGGTATCTCGCAAGGCGACAGAACCGATGATGAAATGGTGGACTTCATCAACGGCTATGAGTATGAGAACGAGGATACCTATTATTATATAAACAAGTTCACGTTTGGCTGATGGAAAGATTTGAGACGATAGAGAAAATCCCCACTTGGGCATTATGCTATATCATCAATGGCGACCCTACGGGATTGAGTGACGAGGACATCAAGATGGTTGATGGCTTCATGCAGAAATGGCAAGTGGAGATTGTTTCTCCACTCAGCCAAGACGGAAACGCATCATTCTCGCACTATCCTGCCTTTGGACTACCTGCCGAGGTTGAGGATTGCAAGGTGATTTATCATTCGGAGAACCCACAAACTTTATAGAGCTATGTTTGAATACGAAGAATTGACCGACATTATCGGTTGCAGTTGCACACTGCTGATACCCTACAGAGGACGCACAGAAGGTTTCGTGGTTGCAGACTATGGTGAGGACATCGTAGTGAAATTGCGCAATGGCAAGGAAATTGTAGAAAGACGTGATGACGTTCTTGTCTATGACTGACGAAAAGGATGCTTGGTGAAGGTTATACTCGTCAGGCATCTTTTTTCTTTCCGCCAGTAAAAGCCCTTTTGTATGTAACGGCAAACTCCCTTCATCGTTTGCCGATAAACTTTTATATGGCTATGCTTTGAGGTTGTATTCGCCAAATGGCGACCTGCCTCTTTGTATGAGATAAAATCTGCGACTACGCCTTTCTTGGAGCTTTTCGTACAATGAAGCCTTTTGTCTGAGGATGGATCTTGTTTGCAGCATGGCGATTGTAGTTGGTTGCTCATGCTTACCTTCCTCTACAAATAGGAGTAGCCTTCGAAGCAGGTTCTCCTTCTGCTTGTCTTGGTCAATATGCTCATGCGACCACCCTCCATGCGGAAAAGTGTATTGCCTGTTGGTTTACCATTGTTTATGACGGCACACGCCATAGAAACGTGTTTTGCATTGGTGATGGTTGCTGCAAATGATTGAGCCATACGATGCTGTTACGGTGTTCTTGCGTCCTTTTCTGAATTACCGATTTTTTGAAGCCACTATTTTTCCTATGCAAAGGTAGCGTGATGCTTCGACAGATAGAATCCGTCTTGTGCGGTCGCTTCGCTGTGACCAATAAAATAGCCGATAATCTTCCTTTTTCTCCTCACCGCCAACAGAAAACGAGTATTATAGTCGATTTTCATGGTGCTGCCCTCATGTGCCACATCCCTGCTTTTGAATTGCATGTAAAAATTAAGTTTCACTTCAAAAAGTAATTCAATATGAAAAAGATCGAGAACACTTTCGTAGTAACAGGATTCGTAGGCAACAACGCAGAAATCCGTCAGTTCACCAACGCTTCAGTAGCACGTTTCTCATTGGCAGTCAGCCGTCAGGAGAAGAATGGTGAGGAAACCAACAGAGTATCAGCTTTCATGAACATGGAGGCATGGCGCAAGAATGAGCATGTTGACTCTTTCGACAAGCTGCAGAAGGGAACCATACTCACTGTCGAGGGCTACTTCAAGCCAGATGAATGGGTTGATCAGCAAGGCACCAAGCACAACCGCATCGTCTTCATCGCAAACAAGTTCTATCCTACACCAGACAAGGAGGAAACTCCAGCGGTAGAGCCTGAAAAGCCTACCAAGAAAGGCAAGAAATAGGATTTCTTCATTCTCTCTAATAAACAAAGCGGCTTCGGTCGCTTTTGTTTTGTTCATACAACCATGTTTACTTTTATAGCCACTATTAGCAAGTTTACTCTTATAACCGCCATTACGAGTTCCCTTTATATCAGCCAAATCACCTTTCTTTTTTAACGCTTCGTCCCACCCATCTGCGAAACCGCACTAACAGTTCGTCAAAGCGACATTCTTCATTTATCGGGAGTAACATCCCGAAAGATGAAGAATGACCATTTGCCGAAGGACAAGCACGAACAGAATGGCATTGGCTAACGGCATCCGTGACGCAACCGTCACTTACATGCTGTCTACCAATGCCACCCCTTTCGTGGGATAGCTTGTCTGGCTGTTGCGCAGTTTCACTCCCACCCATATCTTTTATATTCGCTTCTCGTCTTCCTTTTATAATCCATGGTTTACCCTTTTATAGCCGTTACAAAGATTTCATGCCAAAAGGCTCCTTGACTGTGGCGACCAACTGTCGCTACTGCAATAAGCCACATGGCATGAAGGCTGGAGCGGAAACACACTCGGCATGGATGCCAAGAGAGTTTCCCAATTACTCCTGCCGCATCTTTGTTCCGTCCTTCTGTTATAATCGGCAAACCGTTCTCTCTTTATAGCACTTCGTCCCACCCTTGCGGAATTGCAACGATGGCGCAGTTCCACACCCACCCTTTTCTTGTTGTAATCTTATGTAGTAGCACTTATAGTCATTTCATTTCGTCCATCGTCTTTGCCGCTTCGGATATTTTCCGCAAAGGTACCAGTTGCGTGGCAAATGCCAAATTGGGCATCATGGATGCTTTTCAAAAAATCTTCCTCTATGTGCCTTGCATATAGAGCGTATTTTTCGCTTCCGATTTGTCTTTTTGCCTTCCAACTCCTTTGCGTGGCGGAAAAATATCCCTTGGGCAAGCCGAAAGGCTTCCGAAAATAGGGAAAATAAATAATCGAGTTTAACGCAAATAATTTTTCCGAATATGGCAAGAATGATAGACGACAACATCAAGAGACAGCTGAGCAAGAGGATGGATTTCTTCTTGAAGTATTTTCCTGTTAGGGTTCGCAATGTGGGCGAGGACGCTGTGGCTGCACGCCAACTGATTTGGGCGTTCAAGGATGCAAGGGACAACGCTTTTGAGAAGGTGGCGCAAATGACCGCAGCACATCTTATCAAAGTTTGTGGTGAGAAGATAAAGGACATCGTGTTTGTATGTGTGCCAGCCAGCACCCAAGCCAAGAACGAGAGTCGATACATGGCTTTCTGTAATCGTGTGAGCGAGCTTTGCGGCATCATCAACGGCTATTCGCACATATCCGTTTCAGGCAACCGCTTGGCAGTACACGAGCACCGCCATGACAAGGAAAAGAGCATCACTAAGACACAAGTGATTGAGTTTGATGAACCCTACTTCAAAGGCAAGGACATCTATGTTTTTGATGATGTGGTAACGACCGGCGCAAGCTATGCCATTTTTGCCAATCAGTTGGAAATGTTTGGCGGAAACGTATTGGGAGGTCTTTTCTTGGGACGCACACACTATAAATATGCAAAGTGATATGGATAAGACAAAGTACATCAAAGCCAATTCCGTGGCTTTTTCGGGACATCGCACGATAGCGGAAGACCGCAAGGACGAGATAAGGAAGAAACTGAGGGGCAAGATAAGGCTGCTCTATGCTATGGGCATCACCAATTTCTATTGTGGCATGGCACTCGGTTTCGATATGTTGGCAGCCGAGGAGGTGATTTCATTGAAAGTGAAACTTCCCAATCTGAAACTTATTGCCGTCATTCCCTATGACGGTCAGAACGAGAGGTGGAGCGCAAGGGAGCAAGACCGCTATTGGGATATTCTTGACAAGGCGGACGATGCTATCCTTTTGAGTAAGTACTATTTCAATGGATGCTTGCTCAGACGAAATGATTATATGCTTTCTCATTCGTGCGGACTGATTGCTTTCTTCGACGGCAAGCCCAAGGGCGGCACGTTCTACACTTGCCGAAAAGCCAAGTCGATGGGGATGGACATCATCAATCTATACAAGTTATAACAAACGAAAACTATAGCGTATGGACGACATCGTATCTTTGTTCGTGGTGTTCTTCGTGTTCAAGGCTTTAGGCGGAACGCTTAAAAGCCTTTTCCACGGAGACAAGCGAAATGATTTCAGAAGAGACAGATAAGGAATTGCCTTATCTGCCAAGTATTATGGGCAAGCCATACTGCAAGCATCAGTTGCAGTATGGTTCACCATTTATCTATATTGCACAAAAATCTAATTCGTTCAATAAGGATTTGTATGTTCTGCGAAACTTACTAATGGCAATATTTTTGATATTGCCTGGCTTGTTGCTTGTTATCAATTCATTCAGTAAAGCCGTGTCAGCTATGGCTGATTTCATTGCATCTACGCTCTTCTTATATCCGCATACCAATTTTGCGCCTGTAATAGACTTGAAGTGCTCAACTTCAGAGGTATTAGCGAGTGTTTTACAGCAACTAAAGTGAACTATTTTATCACGGAAGAAATCCCCGGCTATATCTGCCAATTCTTGTAAATCAACATTTCCATTCTCTCCCTCTAAACTTATAGAATGAAACCAACCATGACAAGCTATATAAACAAAGTCTATTTTATTCCATTCACGTTTGTTCCTGTTGAAATACTCTATGTAGAGTTTCAAATCCTCTTTTGTCAAAATGTGCCTATAAATAGCATCGCATTTATGATAATCTTTCAACATTCTAAGAATAGGCTCACTATTCAAATCAAAGCGTTCAGGTTTTTTGTGGGTATTGAATTTCCATTCTCACTCAAAACAAAGTATATTCTTCATAAAATCACCTTTTATATTTCACTTTCATTCTTTGGTTTTCTCTTGCCAAGCGGTCCGCTGAACTTGCCACGGTTCAGCTTCACCCCATACTTGTTGAGTATGCGGAACACCGAGCTGCGGCTCCTGAAGCCGCTGACCTTCCAGATGTCATCGATAGTGTAGTTGTTGTTATACATATTGACGATATTCCTCTCACGGTCAATGCCTTTCTTTGGAGTTGAGCTCTTGGCAGGTTTGATACCCGACTTGATATATTCCACATGGGTAGCAGCCTTGCGCAAGGCAACGACCTCTTCGGACAACGAACCGAACATGAAAAGCACATCGGCTATTGATGTACTTGGGAACAACTCCCCCTTTGAGTCAATCTTATCCTGAATGGATATTATCCTTATCACCTTCACCCTGCAAAACTCCAGGAACATCGCCAATTCCCGAACACCACGCAGCGCATTGCTGAACTTCGAGATGACCAGTTCATCACCTCGTTCCAGACAATCCATGAGCTGCTTCCATTCCGGGCGTGTCTTCTCTTGGCTTGCACTATCTTCTATGATACGGCAACAGCCATACTTCTCCATCCAAGCCCGGTCAAAGGTGAATGTGTCATACTGCTCCGAGTTAAATATGTAACCTACTTTTGCCATAGCTATTATACACTGATTTGTAATTTGCCGACAAAGATACTTATATTCCATCAAAGTATAATCATACTCTGATAATTATTATAGTTAATTAAAGATTGATGTACTGCACTTTCTTGTATATATTATCATTTCATATCATGCTATAAAGTATGAATGAGAATAAAACATAAAGTTTGATTTAGTTTGAATGAATACCCGATAAATAGTCGTAAATTCGCACTGCAAATTTCAAACAAAGTCCGAAATGGAAAGTATAAATATTATCAAATCTGCGGCAAAAAGCCGATTGAGGGTGAAGTGCAAACAACCTTGCACTTCAAGTTTTCGCATATCATACTTTGATGGCAGAAAACAAATGTCCATGTTGTCTGCCATCATACTTGCCATTCTTTTGCTGGCATCCTGTTCAAAAAATGCCAGTGAATCATCTTTCCATGATGCAAGGGAGGCATTGGATGCGCAAAAGGTGTTCCTTTCAAGGATGAAATCAGACAAGGATTTGCCTATGGAACATCTTGCCGACAAAATATCCAAATGGCGTACTTTAGAAGACTCGGTTTCTGCTTGTCTGATGCGAGACACCATCAAAAAGGCACATTCGTTTCCGATGGAAGAATTTTCCAATGTCCATGACTCCATCCGTGACGAGTTTATGCGCATAGCTACCGCCAAGCGAAGGACATTCAAGGATGTTCTCCTGTTGAAGATGAAAGCCTCCCCTTATAAAGGTAAGAAGGAAACGGACAGCCTTTCCTTGGTGGCTTCAAAGTTTTTTGAGAGTATGGACACCATACCATTATATAAAGGTGACAAGACAAGGATCTTGACCACCTATCATTTCTTCTTGGAGAAGGTGAAGAAGGAAGGCATTGCAAACCAATCACAGTTCCTCGCCTTTCTGAAAACGGAGGATAGGCTGTTCAGAACATTTCTATCTCATCTATACGAGATGAGCGACGTGTCGGTTTCGCATATAACAAGTGGAACAGAAGATGTGTGCAAGATGATTGCTCAATCTTCAAGGAAAGGAAACTTACCGGCAAGGGATGCCGTGGCATATATGGCGGTTCGTACCAATCGAAGAATCATCGCCAATGCGCAGACTTGCGTTGCTGATATTAAGAGTGGAAAGGTTACTTCCGCTGAACAACGGACTGCCTATTTTTGGATGATACTGCAACCATTCCTGTCCATTGATGACTTCGGAATGGCGATGCTTTCAGAGAATCAGCGAAAGGATTTGGTGCAACTGTCAATAGATACTTTAGGCACAATCGCCTGTCTTAGCCGTTCCTTGCAGATGGACAAGAATATGACAGACGGGTTACCAGATATGTTCATCAAGCTATACATTTCTTCATTATAAACACAATAGTTATGCTGCATAAATTTCTCAACGACTTCCTGGCACTTGCACCATTGCAGTTGCCAGAGCTTATCAACCAGGAGCGCATGGAACAGCCAGTCTATGAAGACGGCTATGTCCTGCTTGGCTTCAAGTTGGAAAAGCCTTGTCCTCTCGAAGAGGTGATGAACCTGTTCGAAGACCAGATGGAACTGGTCATCCTTTACCACAAGGTGACTTCCATACATACAGAGTTCGGACAGTTCTGCTGTGCCTTCTCCAACCCTAATTTCGGGCGGATGTACAAGATGAATGCCAGTACGGATGCCAATGGAAATGTCCACTCCGTCATGGTGACAATCTATGAGTCCTTGGAGTTCATGTACGGTGACTTGTGCCACGACATGGAACTGCAAGCGAGGACAGGCTTCTTCAAGTACAAGCGTGACAAGGCGGACATGCTGATGTGTTTCATGTGACATTACGTTCCATTTATGAGCGACATGCAGCTTCAGAACATCGTGGACATCATCCACAAATGCCACACATGGATAGACGTTGGCAGTTCGTTCCATTGGAAAGACACCGCAGTTTCACGGCATGGCATAGTGCAGACCGTCTGCTGTCGGTGTATTACCCTTCGGGCCTGTCATTCCAACAATGATTATGTCCGTGGGCAGGAGTGGCATATTCCACTGCTTGACATTGACCGAAGTGCCAAGATTCTTATGAGAAAGGATGCTGGTTTCAAGAAACGCCTTGCATCAAATGCTTTGACAATGACGGATGTCGAACGACTTTTCATGGAAGTCATCTATGGAATTATTGAGTTGGAGCTATTCGAAGGTTATTGACCGTTTTACATTACAATTTGATCTATGATATTCAAGATTATCTTTCTTTTCTTCCCTATGCTTCTTCTCTTGGCATCAACGATGTGCTACAGGAAGAACAATCGGATGATGCAGAGATTTTATCTCCGCATGGTGTTTTCGCATAATTTTCGGAAACTGTACACATTGCTGTTGCTGATGGCAATATTGGTGTTCAGTTTCGTGGCATATCAAGTACAGCCCAACGAGATTGGTGCTCATGTAACGGCACTGTTGGCATTGTTGCTGTTCAAGTTCTCCTATGCAGACAATCTGCTGCATAGGTTGCATGACAACAGGAAATCATGTGCCATCGCTTTTACAGCCTCATTGGTGTTTATGTTCACTCCCTATCTGTACACATTGGGAGTGATGGTTGGGCTTCTCTTGGTGGCATCCATCTACTATCCGTCCGCAAAGGTCATCTTCAAGGCTCAATGTCCCGACAGTGGCAGACACTTGGCGCAATGTCCTGAGGACATCGTAAACTTCTACTTTTAGTCCATTCTTGGAAAATGCCACTTGGTACTGGCACATTCTACAACACTCAGTCTAAAATGAGAATCATTATTTCACAACATCAACAAGACATTTTCAATGAAACATATACGAAAGGAAAATATAAAGGTAAGCCTCTCTGTCGGCTTTCTGGCATCTCTCCAGGACCGACATAACGAGCGGTATTCCAAGCATGAGGCATTCTGTTATCTGCTGGACAAGGCTTGTGAACACTACATGCCGAAAGCCGTAAGCAAGGAAGTGGCAGACGAATTAAAAGATTTTCAGTTTATCACAACCAAAACCCAACTTGCGGAGGACTGGCATTGGCATCGTGCCACCGTGCGTCAGTTCCTCGAAAAATTAACGGAACATGGGCTGATACACTGCAAGGAGTTTGAAACGAAATACACCATCATCACGATGATTGGCATGAAGGACGGTAACGTTCCGACAATGCGAAATAGTATCCTGGAGCCAATCATCCATTTCACAATGGACAGTTGGTTCAATGGCACTTCCACCACAGAAGAGACTGCCGTTGTCTGTGGCCAGATTGTAAAGGGTGCAGTAGCATTATCGCAAGAAAACAACTCTGCTTCTACATCATCTGACAACCAACTTTCATCTGATGATATTGCCACTTGCATGATTGGCAGACTTGTGGATTGTATGCCTCTTGTAGATGAGGAAGAACATAACAAACTTCAGTTGCGTAACGCAATCTTCAAGTTCTTCACTCGTGTTCTCAGTCGAGACTGGCTCCAGTTGCTCCTTCTGATTAAAGAACTGCCCGACATCGCCAGTCATGGAAAGGCTGCTTCCGTCAAATTGAACACAGCTGAAGACATGAGCCTTTTACAATCCCTGTGTTCCGCTTATAAGGCTTGCAGTCCTACCTCAACAGTTGAGACTGCTGCCAAGTCAGTTGTAACCGCCAAGGCGGACAACCATAAGTAGAGTTCATTCTGTTCTTTTGTAGCTACCTTACGGACATTCTCTTTGTAAGACCTCACGGTTCGGTACTGGCATATCGCACTCGTCGTGGCTTGCCTTTTTTAGCGCATCGGGCTTGCCCGCTGTTCACGAATTTAGGGAGTGTGGTAACTCATTACCCCTACGACCTAAAAGTCTTCGGGAGAGTGTCCGCCAAGGCAGCAAGCTGGGACACTGTTTTTACTGACACATATAAGCATATCAGAGATATGGAAAGAATAGCAAAGCAGGTTTTGAACGTCAGGGGACGTAAGGGATGCGCCGCCGCTCTCAGCCGTGAATACCAACGCAACTGGAGCGACCGGGCTTGGCAGGTAGCCATTGCCAAGGGTAACTATGACCTCGGCAGACAGCATCTGAACTTCCAGATTTTCAAGGGAGGCAAGATAGCACCTATTGACAAGAGCAAGTCCATTCCACAGCTGATGGCTGAGAACTTGGCTGCTCGTGGCATCAAGGACAAGAATGAGGGGTTGACTGAGCCACGTTTCAGGACGGTGGCGGACTTCATCTTCAGCGGTTCGCAATGGAAGATGCGTGAGCTTGCCTTCGGTGACCAAGAGGTAGTCTTCAAGCCAGGCGACAACAAGGAGAATTATGCCGTCAAGCGTATGCCTGAGATTGAGCAATGGGCGACGGACATTTATAATTTTGTCGCAGGAAAGTATGGCGAGGAGAATATCGTTGCCTTCTATGTACACTTGGACGAGACTTCACCACACATCCATTGCGTTCTTCTGCCAATCAAGGACGGCAAGTTTGCCTTCAAAGAAATCTTCGCAGGTGCCAACAATCGGGAATATAGTCAACGTACATCGAAACTTCATGACGAGTTGGCGATGGTCAATGAGCCTTGGGGACTGGTGCGTGGAACAAGCCAAACGGAAACTCGGCAACGACACAGACCTACGGAGGAATACCGCAAGCACCTGTCCGAGGAATGTTCTTCAAAGGAAGAGGAGCTGGACAACCTTAACAAGGCTGTAAGCGATCTTCGGGTGGAAATAGCACTGGCAGAACGTCGTGTGAAAGGTCTCTCTTCCATGGTGGAACATCTGGAAGAAGAGAAACATCAGAAGATGTTGGAGATTGACAAGTTGAAGGTGCAGATTGCTAACAAGGAAGGTGACAGTTCCATCTTGTCGCAGAAGTTGGAAAAATTGCAAAACGAGTTGGCTTCCGTTGATGAGAAACTGGCAGACAAGAAAGACAAGCTCGCTGTGGCTGACCAGCAGTTGGATGAGTTGAACAAGGACATGGAGTTTGTCAAGGAGCGGACAGAGACGCTTCGACAGGATGCCATGCAGTTCTCTCGTGAAGCTCAGACTGGTGCTGGTACACTTATCAAGACAGCTATGTTGGAAAGCATGGTCACTGACTACCGTTCCAAGATGGCATCGTTGCCACCTGAAATCAAAGTCGCATTTGACGGTTCGCCATTGGAAACCATAGCCAAGCACACTGCCGAAGTTCTTCATTGTGCCACCTTATTATACCTTGGCTACATCGACCAAGCCACGACATTTGCCGAAGGGCAAGGTGGCGGAGGCGGTGGCAGCAATGACATGAAATGGGGGCGCAACGATGACGAGGATGACAGGCGTTGGGCGCACCGTTGCCTTGCGATGGCAAACAGGATGATGCGACCGAAAGGCAGCAAGAGTAGAAAGCGTTAACAGAAAGAATAATTGACAAATTGAAATTTATGATTAGAAAAGCAATATTTATGATGGCATTGTGCGTGTGCGGACAATTACACGCCAATGCAGAGACAATAGATGATGGCACGGATGATTTGGTACCGTCTGGTATAAACGAGGATATGCTTCGACAGATTGAGCCGACATATCTCAAGGAGGTGACTGTACCCTCCGCATGGTCTTCCAACTGGTTCGTTGGTATGTCTGGTGGCATATCTACCTTTGTAGGAAAGCCGCATGGTACAGGGAACTTGTTCGACAGGATGAAACCTTCCATGGCAATAGAGGCAGGAAAATGGTTCACGCCAGAGATTGGTGGACGGTTTAGTTTCCAAGGTTTTCAGTTCAAGGATGCCAGCAAGAATGTCCGTGATTACAAGATGGTTCATGCGGATTTTCTTTGGAATGTGACCAACAGTTTTGCCAAAGACCATGCCACCACACAAAGATGGGGATTCATTCCGTATGCTGGTTGCGGTATTATCCATAACGAGGATAACGGCAAGAGTCCGTTTGTCATCAACTATGGTGTGATTGGACAATATCATTTAACAAAGCGTTTGGCGGTCAACATGGAATTGGGTGGCGCAACCACATTCCGTGACTATGACGGCGTGGGCGCATCCAATAAGTTTGGTGACAATTTGTTCACCTTGTCTGCCGGACTGACTTTCAACATCGGGAAGGTCGGTTGGAAGAAGGTTGTAGATGCTACTCCTTATATCAACCAGAACAAATGGCTGGCAGATTACACCAATGATTTGTTGGTTCGCAACCAAAAGTTAAGCAAAGCTCATGCGGAGGATGCCAATGTCATCGCTGAGATGAGAAAGATCTTGGAGATTGAAGGATTGCTGAAAGCCTATGCCAATCGCCTGACATATAATGCGGATAGTACGGAGCATCGCATCTACCCGAAAAATGACTACAGCGGTTTGAACTCACTCCGTGCAAGATTGGCTCACAAGGATTGGAATGGCATGGGAAAACCAAAAACAAGTCGCTCTCTGGAGTATAGTTTCTCTGTATCCGATTCTGTTTCTTGGAACAAATACGTTGCAGAAATGGCAGGTGGAACCAAGTGCATCGGTTCGCCAGTGTTCTTCTTTTTCAAGATTGGAACCACGCAGTTGGTTGACGTTTCACAGATGGTAAACTTGGATGAGCTTGCTCGTGTAGCAAAGGCTTATCATCTCAAAATTTCCGTTGTTGGTGCTGCCGACAGTGCCACAGGAAACGATGGCATCAACAATCCTCTCAGCAAGTCAAGAGCTGATTATATTACGCAACAGCTTGTGGTAAGAGGCATTGACAAGTCCATGATAATATCAAAAAGCGAGGGCGGTATTGATGATTATTCACCAATTGCAGTCAACCGTCATACGGCAGTCAGACTATTTGCACAGTAAATGTGTTTTACTATCATTCATACGATAAGCGGTAATCTGCAAAACAATGATTATCAAAAGAAAGAGTCCGTTCGTGATGAATGGGCTCTTTCTGCTATTGGTTGTTTTGTTCTTTCTCCTGTCGCAATATCTTGTTTATGACAGTGATGACTTGCTCTTGTATATAAGCTTTGAACATCGTGTCATCCTTTATGGCAAAGTCCAACTGTTCATATACTACAGTATTGACAGAACTTCTGAGTTGTTTTAACTTGTCATTTACTGGTATCTGTCGATGGGCTTGCCAATAGAACGTAACTTCATCTTGCACTATCGCTTTCAACACCATTTTCTGTTCACGGCTGAGTTTCTTGAAAGTCTTGTTTTCTCGTTCTTCGTTGTTGCCATATAAAATAGTATCGATATATTCATCGGCATCAACGATCTTAAACTCATTGTCCCCGAAAGGCAAGTCCAAAATCTTCTTGTTGCTTTTCTTCATCTCACCCATGCACTCCTTACAGATGTGTTGGACATGACCTTTCCCCGAAAATGACTCGTTCGACTTGTATTCACCACAAATCTTACAGTAATGTCCTTTATGCTTCTTCTTTGCCATATCTCTTATCTTATCAAGGGTTATGCAACTGTATGAGAATGCAGGATGCATCATCTTCCAAGTATTCTATACGACTTGGCAATTTGTTTTCTACTATAACAGAATCTATGCAATCCTTGGATTGATAAAATCCATCTGTACATAAAAACAACAAGTCCATGTCTGATATTTTCGTTTCTTGAATGGATATAGGGTTGCGGAAACCTCTTCCATTCACACAACGAGTCAGAAAGGTACAATTATCACCTTCCTTCTGGTGGTCTTCAGTAAGTTGATGTATACCTTTTTCTTTTTTGTAATATAGACGAACATTTCCTTGCCATGCGTAATAGGCAGTATCATCTTTTATGTATAAGACGGTAACTGCTGCTCCCATTTTGCAACAAAGAGCCTTGCATTTATCTGCAACTGCAATGTCTGCTTGTTCAAAAGCCTTTGCTAACAGATCTCTTATATCCACAGAATTATGTTCTGCCAATATTTTATAAATACTTTGTGCAACAGTGACAGCTGCGATCTCACCATATTGTAAGCCACCCATACCATCGGCAAGGATAGCGATGCAACTCCTATCTTGTAATTGTTTGCACAAGATAAAATCCTGGTTTGTATCACATAAGCCTTTTTGACTACAATAATTTATATCTATCATTATAAATCCCTTTCTTCTGTAGCAGAGCGAAACACTTCTGAAATGACTTGCCATGTTCTCCTTACTTGGTCATAATTCAAACCCGATTGTGAATTGAGAGTTTGGCTTATCAAATAGCTTCTCTCCTCCAACTGCAATTCCTCGTCAATTTTGTCTGCATAATATACAAGTTGGTCTCGGTTCAATAACTTTGCCAAATCGTTTGCCAGCCAATAGCCACTAGCTACATATTCGTCAAAATCTTCCCAATCATACACTTCCATATACGCTTCTCGATCCAAGTTTGCCATAAGGTAGTTGTCCAATATGAACGACATATCCTCTGCATCCTTGTTTGTGGTTAGATGTCTGTCCATCCAAGCATTGAACTTCAGCAAGAATAATCCATGCAAAGAAGCTATCTTTACAGTGAATCTGTCATCAATACTAACAGTTATAGCATCAGAAAGCACTTCGTCAAACCCTTTTACGGACATGGCAATTGTTTCTTCGGGTGGCCAATAGATGTTGTCATCTTCCTTGGCGACATATCCGTATGGAACAACATCTATCTCATAGTCACCATAATAGAAGCGTTGGTGTTTTGCCTTGTCCTTCTCGAAACCATCCGCAATCAAACTATTTTTGATTTTGTCAAATTCCTGCCAGTTTGGGACAGCTATAGCCAGATCCAAGTCTCTTGTCTTTCTACGTGATGACGTGTTCAGCATCTGCTGCATGACTATATCTCTAGCGGTGGCTCCTATGATAAAGAAGTCGTGATCCATTCTACGGAAACTATCTGTAAGTTTCTCCAACAAATCCACAAGAAATGGATTGTTTATCTTTTCACTCGAAATCTTTAAGCTCATTCTTTAATATGCGTTGCGCAGCCTCCAAGCAGCGACTATTGCCACTACCCATCAAGTCTGCATAGATTAATATAGCAGGAACAGTTCTGTTGTCTGTTTCCCAATTCCAAAATTTGTTATACAGATGAATTTCCCCATTTGCATCTTGCTTGACGACACCTGTTCGTATAAGATGTGCTGCAGGTATTTCCGTGTATATGTCGAAAATTCCTGGTTGTAAGTAGCCATCCGTCAAGTTTGCGGCAGGCTCTCCTCCCCATGACATGCCCTTTGGCAATACTATGTTTTTCCACTCATTTCTATTCGCTTCTGTTCGAAATGCCATTGCGCCTACCAGCAATTTGGGTTTCAATACTTCATTGTAATTGCTAACCCATAAGTCAAGCAGTTGTTTTTTGTCTTTTATTATGCGACCGTTTTTAGTGTCACAAACAAAACCACGTCTTGCAAGTTCATCCAAAACGTTTTTCACGCTTCCCAAAGATACACCAATTTGCTCTTTTATCTCTCGATAAGGCTTCTTTATATTGTCTGCATTTTGCAACAGATAAAACACGACCTTCAATCCTGCATCTTGAAATACGGGATAGGTTTTCACCTTGGACTCTGTATTTTTCCTTCCTTGATTAAATATTTGGAAAATCAAGTTCCCTGCCTTTGTATATCTGACAAGGCAGTTTCCTGCACAGTCCAGATAGTTGATGCCTCTGTTTGCCAATTCTGTTGATACCTGTGGCGTGACATATTGCGTAACAAGCAAGATTTGCTGCTTGTCATTGTTCATAGTTTGCATAGTAGCTAATGTCGGATTTAATGTGGCCTTGGTTATGTTTTCCCTTACATGACACACAAAATCTACATTCATGATCTTAACAGTGACATCATTTTCATTGGTACAATTTACTTTGACGGCTGTTGTTGACACAACATCCCCCACAGGAAGGCTTGCTCTAAGAGCATCCAATGCTTGGTTTATTATGATATTGTTTGCCATCATTTTATGTTATTTGTTCAATATATCAGTTGTGTTCAATTTGATTGAACATTGCAAAGATAATGAACAAAACTTAAACGAACGAACTTTTTGTTCAATATTTCATCTTGTTCAACACTATTTAACATAGTGCGAAGATTGAACAGGGATATTTTCAGAAATACAATTCCCGAAAAGTGACACAAATGACAAAAAATGGGAATGCTCGAACTGTATATGCCGGTTCTAACAGATCTCTCTATTATCAAAAAGCGGTAATCTTACCAGTTTTAGTCACTACACATCTCCCATACCCCTTCATCCTCCCTTGTTTTTCCTTAGCAAATTTAGTTCAGCCCACCAGACCGTCAAGTATCGCCTTGCTATTAGCAGGTTATTTCATCAGCAGCCTTCCACCAATCAAAGATTGGGGTATTCCAATGAAATAATCTCCCAATTCCTTGTCTTGTCTGCCTCCATGTCCGAACTCTTGATTGCAAGTAAAATCAATTCCCTCAATGAAGTCGTAAAGGCTTCGAGAATAGGGAAGAAAAAGAAGTTTCACAATTTAATCCGAACAGATATGAACGATATGATTAACGAAAGAGACAAGGAGTTTGCCAATGAGTTTTCACGCTTCGTGAACGGCAAGATGTGTTCCGCATCCAAGGTGGGTGCAGAGTTTGCCAATGACCACCGCTTTCTTGTAAACGAGAAGTTCAAGGTGATGATGGCTTTCATGGAGCAGTTGGCTGTAAACTATCAGAAGGGCTATTATGACCTTCGCAATGAATGGGCTTGCACCTTGGCACATGCTGCCATTGAAGCTTTGCGTGAGCAGCAGCTCTACTATCCATCTTCACCAGATTATTCACACAATAAATAATACAGCTATGACAAGCAGATTGATTACACCACAGTTGGCGGAGCAGTTCAAGCTATATCCGCTTTATTCACAGGACGGCAAGAAGAAGGATGCCATTTGCCAATGCGTCTTCTTCATCGGCAAAGTCCGTTGGTATGTATTGGAAGGTCAGCCGGAAGGCAATGACTTCACGCTGTTCTCTATCGTTGTCGGTCTCGCCGATACAGAATATGGCTATGCTTCCATCAAGGAAATGGAGAGTATCAGCGTGGATGTCGGATATAACCTTCCCAAGATACCGATATTGCAGGACAAGAGCTTCAAGCCTTGCCCAATAGGGAACATTCCCGACGAAAGATTGCAGTCGTTCCTGTCTGATATGTATGACAGGGAAGAAGCTTAAACCACACATCAGCCGTAGGCTTCTTGCCTATGGCTGCTAAAAATCAAACGATATGATACAGCAAAAGATAACGGAGATAGCCGAAATATTAGGATGGAGCGTTGATTTCTCCGAGCCACAAAATGGCAAGACAGATGTAAACTTCGCCAAATATACTTCCTATGGTCAAGATTTCAATTTCAGCGTGGAACTTGAAGACGATGATATGGAAGCCTTCATCGACAATATCCATGAGTATTATGAGAACTTTGATGTTGACGAAGAAACGTACATTTGGATTGGCTCAGACGGTCACGGAAAAAATGGCGCACCTTACCACATTGCCGATATAGTCAAAGACATGGAGGAAGCCGAAGTCATGATGGCTGACCTTTATGAGGCATTCAGACAATATTATTCACAGTTGGAACTTCAAGCCGTATGACAATAGAACAATATCTTTACCGCCTATGTCGAAACATTCTCAATGAGCGTTTCGACTGGCGCAAATACCTTACCACCCGAAGCTATTTCGGCAGAGACCTTTGCGTCACTCCGCTCCATGTCTCCTATGGACAAATCGGCTATACCATCCATTTCCCTTGCTCTCGTGACCCAATGCCCGAACTCGCATATGATTGGGAAATGAACGAACTCACCATCGATGAGGAAAATTGGCAGAAATGGCTTGCTGACGAAGATGAGGAAGATGGTGACAGCGAAGATGCCACACCCGAATAATGAAAAAATCCAGGATGCTTACACATTGATATATATGTGCGCATCTTGGATTTTTGCTTTTTTGCTACAAATAGCCTTATTATCGGCGGAACACAGACCTTGCGACCTTTTCTTCTTCTGCCTCAGTTTGCTCACTATCATTTGATGATGCGGATTGCTTCATGTCCTTCGCATCCTTGTTTTCTTCCGATACTGAAGCTGCAACATCCTCACTCTGTTGTTCCTTCATTTCCAAAGACACTTCGTCTATTCTCTGCGTGAGAATAGACGTTGCCTTTTTCACATCCATCAAGGTGGTCTTGATGAAACTTGGCGACTCCTTCAGACTGCCGAGCCACGATTTCAGATAGGCGGCACTGTCTTCCTTCAGATTCTTGGTCATGCCATACTTCTGGCACACCAATGCACTGCCCAACTCTGCCACCAGTTCCTCACGTGCATATTCATCGGAACCGAAGCCCGACTGCGGTTTGAGACGGTTCAACTGATTTTCCGCTCCTGTCGAGTGAACCATCTCATGGAACGCTGTTCCATACCACGACTCACCATCCTTGAACTGTGACTTTTCAGGAATGGTTATCTGGTTGCGGGAAATGGAGTAGAACGCATTGTCCTGGTGTTCGATATTGATGGGACAAATCCATCTCTGCTCCTTGAACATCCGGTCAACAGCAGGAAACGAATACATGTCACCTTCCTTCACCAATGCCTTTTCTGGCTTGTTCTCCGCTTCCAACTTGGCATACAATTCAGGTCTTGCCGCCTTCAGATTGGTCTGTGCCACATTGAACACCTGGTACACATTCAACTTCGGATAGACATTATACTCCTTCTGCTCCTCAGCACTCATTCGCTTGTAGTCGTCATAGGGTATCTTTTCTTTTGTCTCCTTGTGTACAATGGTGAAACTTGTCAGCATCACGGGAAAACTCTTCTCTCCCTTATTGATGCCAACCTTGGGCAACGGCTCGCCATTGGCATCCACCATCTGCTTCTTGTTACCTTGCTTGTCGGTCTGATAGTTCAAACCCACTGCACGGTTAAAGGTGCAGAACACTGGCAACTCGTAGCCTTTCTTCTCGCAGAGCATGGTGAGCAACAAGGCATTCATGCCGTTATACTCTCTGCCAGACAGGTTCTTCGGCCAACTCAATGTACCTTCCGTAAACCAAGGCTTTTGCCATCCGTCCTTGCTTCCCAACGACTCGATTTTCTCTATCATCATGTTGGCGAAGGTGTCCAAGGCTCTGTCTTCAGCATTCTTTCCATCGCCATTATTCTGTGGACTCTTATTGTAATATGCCATACTTGCTAATTGTTAGGATGATACGGTTTCTTCTCCCACTGGTTCAACTCCGCCACCTTGCAGCCTAAGTTGAGTCTGTCGTTATACACCGAGATTTCCAACTCGCCCTTTGCCTCGATGGTGGCTTTCGACTGCAGCCATTCTTCCTTTTCTTCCGAGAACCGGACAAAGCGCACCCATGTAAAGGCAAATTCTTCTCCAATCTTCTCTGCACTGAAAGCAGAAAACATCAGGAAAGCCTTACCATTTTTGCCTTTCTTCATATCAATGTCCTTACCGACCTTGCCTTTGAATTCCATGTCGCCCACGATGCCATCCTTGCTTTCCGATACGGGAGACAGGTTCACTTCCGATACCTTCAAGTTGAAATACAGGTTGTCGTCTTTCTTCTTGAAGGTCAACACACCTTTCAACTCAATGCGGTTGCCCACGACAATACCTTCCGAATCGTCACCATCCATGATGCAACTGACAATCACGATCTTGTTGATACCACTTTTGGCTGGCACCACCACATCCACGGAATATGTCGTAAAAGGCATTCCGTCCTTCCCATTGCGAACCACTGCAGCCTTGCTGACGGTTCCGCACACACTTACGTTACATTTAATCATAGCTCAAATACTTTTTTATTCGTTTTCAATCGACCAAGATGTGGAATCTTCAAGTATCTGATTATTTCCAAATGTCAATCATTCATCATGGGTGCTCTCGTGATTTCTCGAAACAGCCAAACTCCCACCATGACATTGAACCCGATATATCCGACAGTTGCATACACTCCACCCAACAGATAGGCACCGTATGCCACTGCCGTAAATAGCGTCAATACCATCAATAGAGGAACCGCTACCGCTAACAATCTTTTCATTTTTTCCTTCATGTCCTTACTTTCTTTGCATTGTCTGACTTTGACCTTCTTGCTGTTCCAGAACTTGCTCATAGTTTTGCGATGCCTGTTGCGTCAGCACGATAGTATTCACCATTCCAGCGATGCGCATTTTCTTGGCATCATTGCTCAGGTTGGTATCACCCAACACTTGCGACAATCTACAGAACTCCGCATTGGTCAGCTCTCTCGTCACTTTGGTAGTGCCATTGTCCGCTTGCAACACAGCCTTTCCATTGTCGCCAACGCTCAGCACACATTCATTCATAGTCGGTATCAACGGTTTCAAGTCCACCTGCCTTTTGCTTACAGCTTCTGAGATTTGCGCTTTTTGCTCTTCCTCGCTTTTACTGTCTATTTGCACAGCGAGGGCAAGCAGACTGCTATACATGGTAGTCACCAATCCCATTATCGGGTCTGCACTTGACAATCCTGTGCTTGCGTCCTCGGATGAAAGCAGTTTCTTCATCCAATCGTCAGGTGACAGACTCGTGTCCACTGCCGAACTATTTCCCTTGTATTTTGCCAACAGGTCATTGCCGTTATACAATGCTTGTTGCTTCAGATTGCCTTTCTGCGCTATCTCCGCCAAGTACGATGCAGGATCCACGTCCCTTGTCTTGCCGTCTGTCGATATGGTCTTCACCCCGAAATGCAGATGCTCACCTGTGGTTCGCGTTCCAGTATTGCCAGATACACCCAACTTCTGTCCTGCTTTTACCTCATCACCCACCTTCACGACGATACTGTCCAAGTGCATATAGGTGGTTTGCACCTTGCTTCCATCCGATCTTGCGTATTCCACTGTCACAGACTTGCCACCGCCAGTATTGGCATTGTGGTTCACAGCTACCACCTTGCCACCATTCTCGGTTGCCAACACATCATCATGCTTGGCTCTGATGTCAATGCCCTTGTGCATCTGCTGTTTGCTTTTGTCCATAGGGTCTTGACGCATACCGAATGGAGAAGTGACAAACAAGAACTCGTCCCTTTTCACAGGGAATGAGTATTTGTCGTTGGTTGTTTGAGATGCTGTTTGCTTCTTTTCGTCATTATTGGATGTCGATACCGAAGACGATACCGTTGCTGAAGTCCTTGCATTCTGTTCTACGCCGAACTTCTTGCCCTCAGCCCTCATTTCTTGCATCACCTGTTGGTCATACTTCTGTAATCCATTAATCTCGATAATCTTTTGCAAACTGGAAGCATATCCTCCATTGGTGGCATAACCGCCTCGCTCAATACCTTTTGTCCATCCCTTGTAGTCGTCGGGAGAGAGTTTGAAACATTGGCTGTAGCGGCTGTTGTTCTTCAATATCTTGGAATGGTGTTCGTATGAGTCACCCACCGTGGTATACTTGCAGAACTTCTCATTAGGCTTGTCATCGGTATAGACAAGATAATCGCCACCGTTCTTCAACCAACTTTTCGAAGCCTTCACGCCAAAGTGGTTGTTGCCCAACTGCGACAGTTCACTCTGTCCATTACGGCTTTCTAAGATGCCTTGCGCCAAGGTGACGGAAGCAGGGATGCCATATCGCTTCATTTGTTCCATCGCCTCGACAGCATATCTTTCTGCATATTGCTGATTCTTGCTCATGTCTTTATCCTCATTATTATCGTTTCATACCGCCAGAACGCTGCTGTTCCTCAGTATTTTGCTCCTCTTGCTTCTGCTTGGGTGCCTCCAACTGGTCACAGATAGCTACTCGTTCTCCTGCTCGGATAAGCTTGGGTAGATAGGTGTCCAAGGCATGATGTGGAAAGCCAGCCATGTAGGGACCAGCTTGGGTGTTTCTCTTTGTCAATGTAATCCCCAACACTTCCGCTCCTCGCTTGGCATCCTGTTCATACATCTCATAAAAATCACCTACACGAAACAGCAGCAAAGCATCTGGATGCTTGGCTTTCAACTCCTTCCATTGCTTCATGATTGGAGAGTCCTTGGTCTCTTCCTTCTGCTTACCCTTTGTTTCTTCCTTCTTTTCCACAGTAGCGTTATTATCTCTTTGAACAGTCGCATCCTTCTCTTCCCTAATATATGTCTTTTCCTCAGAGGAAGCTTGCTTATTCTCTTCCTCATGATATTCTCGATGCTCTTCCTCATGCTTATCGGTGGAGACTTGCGTTTCTTGCTTCACCTCGGTTTCCTCAACTTGCTTCTCAGATGCAGTCTGCTCCTGTGTCTGTCCTTTCTGCAGGATGTCAGCAAACAAGGTTGCTGCAAGATGTTTCTTATACTCGTTCTTGTCTTCGGCTATCCACATCCGTTGCCATTGGCTTGGCGATACCACACGAGGCTGCAACTTGTCTGCGCCATCAATGGTGGCTGCACACAGAATGACATCGTTCTTTGCCTTGAACACGTTCACTTTCTGTATGCGGTTCATGTCCACCTCGTTGTGCTGACCGCTGCCGAACAAGTCCACCTTCAGATCAGGCTTTGTCTCTGCCATCGCATAGTATTTCTGTGCCAGTTCCACTCTCAGACTGTCCATCGTGTCCTGCGCCTGTTTCAGCGTGGTGAAGAAGCGGTTTAAGTCCGCCTTGTCGGGATAGATGGAAAAAGCCTTCTGTCCTTCGGGCTTGATATACATCGCCCAACGCTTGTTGTCATCCTGCACCATCTGTATGCGGTCGAAGCCCACTTGCTTGCTCTGGCTCACGGCATCACTCACGTCTATCTTGGATATGTCTTCCAGTTGCCAGTTCTTCAATCTTGCAACGGTGATGTCCTTTCCTGCAAAATAGCTGTCATCAGGATGGTAGCCCAAAGCGCCATCGGGATTATAGAACTTGACAGACTGAAAACCTTCCTTCTGTAAGGCATGTTCGATGCGCTGCTTGCTCATGCCCGACACCTCGTTGTTCACTTCCAATGATGCTCCTGCTGGCAACACCACATCGGCACTCTTGTTTTCCTTGTCTCTTACAATCACCACAAACTTCTGCTCGCTGTCAGGATGCTTGGCTATCTCATCTGCCACAAAGTAGTGTTTGGGCATCTGCGCTTGCATCTCGGTGGTCTGCTGCTCGTTCTTCAAGGATGAATATTCTATTTTCTCGCCACGCTCTGCCTTGCGGATAACGTCCAAGGCATTGTTCACATCACTCTCTATGGCATCTATCAGACATGGATTTTCTTTCAGTTCACGGTTCCAGTAGTCCACCAGTCCCATGTTCTCCTTGGAAATCTTAGCTGGCATACCCATTTCCATCATCTTGATGCCCGAAGCCAGTTCCACCACCAGTTTCTCTTGCTTCACGGCATCCTCAGATGGCGCAATGCCGTTTTTCATCACCATGCCCTCCCTTGCCAGTCGCTGTTGATGTCCTGTAGCACTCACCACTTGTCGCAGCATTTCCTGCACATAATCGCTATAATGCTCAAAGTTTTCTTGCTTTGGCATATACACAGCATCTTTTTCTGTGTCATAGTGTGCCACTCCGCTTCCGTCTTTGCGCACCGCCATCAGGTTTTCCTTCATCTTCTGGATGAAGTCATTTACTTGGCTACGCAATGCCTTGTCTTCATTCGCACCGACATTCGCCTTCACCACATCTTCATATTTCTCCTTGTCTTTCAGTGGCAGCATGGTCTGGTCGATGTTAAACAGCACTCGTATTTCCCGATTATGTATGCCCTTGTACTGTGTCTGATCGGTTGCCGACAATTCCTGGTAGTCCTTTCTGCTGATGATGTCTTCCGGATTATGTCGGTTCACATACTTGTTCCACGCATACCAGTTGAACGGCACACCTCTCTCATGCGCCATCACAGACTCGTCTCGCTTCTTGGCTTCACTAAATAACGTGTAAAGATTTGTAGAAAATCCGTTCTTGTCGGAGTTCAATCCCATCACGAGGGCATTGAACGGACTCACTGCCGCTCCCTTTGGGTAAAACCGTGGATATTGCTTTCCTTGCTCATTCAGCCAGACATCCTTGTTGTCGACTGCTTTCGACAGGGCCTCGGTAATCAGTGACACTTGACGCTCTGCCGCATTCTTCTCTTGTGGACTTTTCTCTTTCATTGTATGATTGTTTTACGTTTTCTTTTATTATCTTGAACGTTGAATAACTTCTCGCTGCTCTGCGTTTTCCATCGCCTCGTTTCTCACACTTCTCACTTCTTGCTCGCCATAGTTGCGTTCTGCCATCTGTCTCATTTGGTCACTCTTGGCAAGCACAGCATTGGCAAGGGTGTTGAGTGGTAAGGCTCCTGCTTGATATGCTCCAACCACATGCTCTGGCAGTTGGATGGTGTATGGCACTCGGTCGATGGTTGCCACCAAGCAATTGCCTTGCAGCACAGGGTTGGCTATTCGGGGATTCAACGGTTCGTCTGGATAGGACTTATATTGCACTGCTTGTGCTGTTGTATTACCGTATGATACAGCATTTCCATCATTGCTTTCCCGTTTGTTTGCCAATGCTTCATGTCCTGCCTTGTTCAGCAGATTGGCACCGCCCATACCGATGAGTGTCATCTTCAATAGCGGATTCTTCACGAACATTCCTGCAAGGATGGCGGCTATCGGCATCATATTGTCCTTCAAGCCTAATGATTGCGTCTTGCCAGTGAACAGTCCAACAAGGATGTCGGGCAACATGGCTATCACATAGCCGAGATTATTGCCGATGTCGCTGAAACCATTCAGTCCGAAGTTCTTCAACAGTCCTTCCCATCCGTTGCTGTTGTCACGCTCTGGCTGTTCCTGCTGCGTATCTTCCGATTGTTGCTGTTCTGCATCTTCTTGTAGGGCCTCTGTCTCATTTCTTTCTTTGATGATACGCTCAGCTTCTGCAACCTTGGCTGCGTCGTGCTTGGCTTTCTCTTCCAGATAGGCATCTTCCTTGCCGGGTGCCACTATCAGCGGTACATTCTTGTATTTCGGATCGTTCCGTTTCTCTTGCTCTTTTTGGAAAGGAAACTTAAAACTGTTGTCTGTCCATACCATAGGTGTAAATGCTTTTTGTGGGATATGTATCTTATTATGGAGTTTGCTGTTGAGCGTCTTGACATAGCCATTGTCGGTGGCATTCACTTTCTTGGCTTGTGAGCGAAAACCAGTGAAGGCATTGCCGTTCTGTCCGAATACGCCCTTGCTGATGCTCAATTCCATGGCTTGCTCTTTCCGCAGTTCGCCGTTTCCCTTCTTGGAATCGAGGATATAGCCCAATGCCATGTCGCTCCCCACCAAGGTTGCCAATGACTTCCAACTACCGATACCGCCCATGGTCACGGCATCCACTACCGAGGCGGTAGCCCTTCCAGCAAACTTCTCCGTCTTGCTTGGCTTATAGGCTTTCTCGCCACGAGCTTCTATCTCTGCCGTCAATGGGGACTTCATCAGTTCTTCTTGCAGTCCCCAGATGCTGTTTTGTGCTGCCTTTCGCAAGATGTAGTCCATCGTTGATTTGGGTGTATTGTCCTTGACGAGCTTCCCAATCATCAGGTCTTCCATCCTTTGTGCAACGTATGCGTATGCCAAATCCTCGCCACAGGCTTTCGACAAAGCGTCATATTTGCTTCGTCCAATTTCCTTCACCACGGCATTGCGCCACTCGCCAGCAAGAAGAACCAAATCCTTCACGATGTTTTTGTCCTTCCATATCTTCTGGTTGCACATCGCCAGATAGTCCTCCGTGGTTTTGCTGTTCCATTTGCCTGTTTGCTTTAGAACAAACTCGGTGTTGTCGGCATACGGATTGGCAGAAGCAAGCACTCCTGCCAAACTGCTCTGGTATCTGCCTCTTTCCTCCAGTTGCTTGTGAGTCAAGTCATCTCGCACCTGTTTCATCACAGGTGCCAGCTTGCCGTCAAAATATCCTTGAAGGCAATATTCCAGTTCTGCAAAGCGTGTCGGGTTCTTGATAGTACTCATTATAGCGTTACGTTTAGTTGACCTAATATCTGTTCTCTTGTCTGCTCGATGGCTTGGTGATACACTTTCATCTGTTTTGGAAAGTATTCCTCCAGCCAAGAGTCCTTCTCTATTCTGTCATGGATGAAGAGGATGGCTTGCTGCAGTTCTATCTCCACGGAGCATTCTCCTTCCTCTCGGTTATTGAACCACGCCTTTGTCCACCATCTCACTCCTGCACGGTCGGGATAGACGCTCACCAACCTTGGAATATCAAAGCTCTGTACATCGATGTCCAGTTCAGCAAGCGGGTCGATGATGCCACTCGTCCTTATGGCTTCGTCATGGAGTTTTTTTTTAGAACTTCGCTCAATGTGGACAGATAGATGCCATGCCGCAATGCCAGATAGTTCAAGAAATCCGCAATCAGCAAGTTCTGCACCTTGCAAGCCAAGGGCATAGCTCTCTGCCCGATGCCTAACGGATTGCTGATGGATGGCATAGCTTCATAGAAATAGTGTTTCGCCGCTGACAAGGAAAAGATGTTCCTTAGCGACTGCTCTGCATGTTGCGGTGTCACATACATACCTTTATACAGGTCTTCCATATACGATGGCATGAAGCGCAGCATCAATTCTTCTATCTCTTTCTGGTCTTTGTCATACTGTGTGGCTATATTCATGTCGTAGGTCTCAAACTCAGGAAAACCTGTCTTACCGGTCTGTTCCATTGCCTTCACATTGCCATATAGCATGGTCAGGAAATCAATCGGATTGATTTCCTTGCCGTCAAACTTTACCTCGAAATGCAGTCTGTCACCGCTCAATGCCACGATGTTTCCTGCCTTCACGCTTTGTCCGAAGTTCACGAACACGTTGGCAAGGTGGGCGTAGGTCACTTCATACTTGCCGTAGCGTATCACTTGGTAGATGCCGTGTGTCGCATCATTGCCAATGCCCGATACCGTTCCGCTTGCCAAGGCAGACAGCAGATAGTGATTTGCCTCAAAGTCCAGTCCGTGATGGAAGAACACGGTTCCTGTTACAGGATGCTTCTGTTTGCCATAGCCAAGTGTCAGTTCCACATCCTTGCCTCGCTCCTCAAAGGGCATGCAAAAGCCGCTTTTTGATTGCAGCATCATTTCTTCTGTATATCTCATGTTGTTGTCGTTTTTATGTTTATCGTTTCATGCCGCCACTGCGTGTGGTCGTTTCTGCTTCGTTCATATTTCTTCCTTGACCGCCATCACCACTGACAATGTTCTTGATATTGGAATTGTTGCCGATGAGCATCATGCCGAGCATGGCTCCTGCTATCTTGCCAAGCCATCCGAAACGTCCGAAAGTGAGGAACGCTGCTGTTACCAGTCCTGCAAGGCTCAGTCCCGACACGTTTCCTTTCCCTAAGTTCTTGAAGAAGTTGCCGAACATCTCCAGTCCGTTGCCTCCGAAGATGCCACGGAAGAAGTTGCTCATTCCGCTCCACTTGCTGTTGATGTCGCCCATGGCACCATTCACAGCATCCACAGCTTCTCCAGCCTTGTTCTTCAGTCCTTTCACGTCTTCCACAGCTTCGGATATTTTCTCCGTGGTGTCTTTTCCTACCACCACATCACTGGCTATCTCCACCATGCTCTTGCCGTTGACAAGGTTCTGCCATGCCACATATCCTGCTGCGCTGCCCACAGCGGCTGTTTTCATCGCACTTCCTGCGCCTTTTAGTGCTTGGGTGGGATGCACAGCCGTATTGCTTGCAGATTTCAGTCCTTGCTTGGCGACACTACCTGCACCTTTCAAGGCACTGCCGCCATACTTTGCTATCTTTGCCCATATACTCATAGTCGTATCTTTTTATTGTTATTTGATCTTTCCGTTTCGCTTCCATCTGTTCATGCAGTCCTTCACGATGGTTTTCTTGTCAGCCTTGTCGTGGCTACCTTCCTCTATCTCTGCCCAGATGTCCGCCATCGAGGTGTACTTCACCGCCTTGGTCAGCCGTTGCAGCTTTTTGTTCATTACCTTCAGCTTGGGGCGGATGCCGAAAACGATTTCCACTCGTTCTTTCTCGGTTATCTTGTTGCCTGACAAGCATACAAGCCTGATGTCATTTACTATCTCCACGCTGCCCATAATCAACTCCCGATAGATCTTGTTGCGCTTGGCTGACAGTGTCACAGCAAGGGCATTGCTCGGATGTTTATCCAGTTGTTTGGTGAATCCTCCCAAGTTATCCACCAGTCGGTCTATCTCGTGATAGAAGCCATATACCTGTGCAGCATACACCACGATGGAGCGGAACGAGTCCAAGTAGTTGTTGAACTCTCGTTGCAGATTGGTGGTTCCTTCCACTTCCTCTTTCAACCATATATGACCAGTGGTCTGCATCAGCATCACCTTCTCCTGGTTCTTCAACTCCTTTTCAGCCTTGTCTGTATATGCGTATATCATTCCTGCCAACACAGGGTCGTTCTGGGCTTGCACCTTGCAGACGGAAAGCAACATTATGCCAAAGCAAAATATCCATGTTCTCATACTCAAATGTTTTTATATTATTATGGTGTACTGACTTTGGCAGCTCTCTGCCACCGCCCCAATGCTTGCGTAGCAATCTCACCATTACTTCTGTCTATCATCCTTGCCGTGACATTGTTCCACACATCACTCATGGTGTAGTAGCGGATGCTCAGATACAGTTTGTTGAGCTTCTTTTGGAAAGCAGATAGTTTGTCGTTTAATGCCCACAAGGTCTTTGAGCGGTCTGCTCCTGTCAGCATATTCTCTGTGCCACCATTCGCCACGGCATCGTTCAATAGATTGAAAACCGATACCAATTCCGTTGCCGTCTCGATATACAGGTTATTCATACTCATGCTTGTCACAATGCCCTGCGGATTATTGGCAATAGCTGCCTTCAACTTGGCGAGCGTGATGAAAATCTTCACGCCATCATCATACAGATGGGTACATGCTTTCAGCGAAGAGGCATAGCCGTTCACTGATTTCAAGTAGCTGTTGTACTTCTTCTCCCATTTGTGTATCTGGTTAAACTCAGCAGCTATTGTATTCTGCAACAACGCCGTCTTGGTCTGTCCGTTGATTTGCTTTTCAATCTCACTGTTGATAAGTTCATTGCCTTCTGCCAGTGCCATCCATTCCAAGGGATTGGATGACACCAATTGTGCCTTGGCTTCCGATGCCGTTGCTATGCCGATAATTGCCATCAGCCATATCTTACCTATTTGTAATCTCATAGATGCTCTTCCTGTGTTTGCTGGTTTCTACTCGTTCTCTGATAGTTGTTACCAAGTTTTCCTTCATCGGTACTCCGATAATGTCAAGCCTTGGTGTCGTTCTGTCTCCAGAATATATGCACACGGTTTTCAATCGGAATAGTTGCTGCATGAAAGTTTGACTTTCGTTGAAATCCACCACACGGTATAGTTCCTGATAATCTACTTCACGATGAAACACGCCATGCTCAAACACTAATTGTTCGTTACTGATGATGTACCGCATCCTGCATAGATAGACCATTCGATATGCCAAACATAGGGAAAACAAGAGCGAGAGGACAAACACCAAAGTGGAGAGGACGGCATCATCAATACCTGCATATACAAAACCTACACTTATAAGCACAAGCAAGTGCAGCTCGTTTATCACAAACTGCATCCAATGGGGCTTGATGATGATGTTTCTATACCGATATGTCTGCTGCATAGTTCTCCTTTTTGATAATGACACCGTGCTTTATCTGCGGAAGCCCGATGTCTGTTCCTCTTTTTCCTTCTGTTTGGCTTGCTCTTGTTGCCTCTCAGCCTCTTGCGCCTTGGCGAACTCGAAATAGTCGAAGTCTATCTCTCCTTGGTCTATCAACCGTTGGTCTCGTTTGCCAAGCAAGGCATCGTTCCAATCTTTATATTGTCCCAAAGGATGAAAGGCTTGCACCGTGAAGTCTGCAAATCCCATTTCCTTGGCGATTGCTTTGAAGTTCTTCACAAAGCCACGTCCTGCCTCGTCTTTGTCAAAGCCCAAATAATGGTTCGCTTGTCGGGTCTCTTCCAGCATTCCCTTTATTTGTCCCTTAGTGGGTGTGCCTCCAGTCGAGACATACACGCTCTTCACCGGGTTGATTTGGTACTCTGCCATGGCATCGTATGCACTCTCAAACCATAGAATATTTGTGGCTTCTTTCAATGGCTTACCTGTCAGGTTGGCTATCCACAATCCTTCACTGCTGTTGCTTCCTTCCGCCTTGCCCTTGTATGCCTTGCCGTCCTCTCGTCTCGGTCTGCCTCGCTCTTCCAATCCAACGATGCTGTCCGGCTTGGACGGCAAGGATAGTGGAAAGGCGAGATTGGCAAAGCTCAATCCGTCATTTCGACGCTTGGTAGCCAAGAAGAAATGCTTGTGAAAGGCGAACTGGGTCACCATGTTGATGCCTCTTTCCTTGAAATAAGGATAGTGTTTCCGTTGGGTGTCCTTTTCCCTTGGGTTGAAACGCAAGATGTCATAGTCTGACAGGTTGAAGGGCTTGGCATCTCGCTTGGGTTCTGCCACTCTGCTTTCACGCACGTCAATGGGATTGTTCAATAGTCTGTTGCATACCACATTCACCAGTCTGTCCAATGACATCCCTGGCTTATAGTCGTCAAACAGCGTCGGATGCTCCTTGATGAAACCTATCACATTATAGTTTTTCTGTTCTGGTGGCTGAAAACAGCACTTGCCATTGCCTGTGACAATAAACTTGTCGCCTCTCACTCGCTGTCCATGACTGTCCACCTTTACATACGACGGATAGCGCAAGCCATCTCGTTTGTTCAACTGATAGCCTGCGTCCACCAGCAGCTCCTGTATGTTCAGACGCTGTAAGAAATCATTATATGTCAGTTCGTTGTTTGTCATAAGCGTATTCCGTTATAGTCCTTTCCCCATATGAGGATGCAATACTTCTTGGTTCATGGCAGCCTCAAAGTTTCTCGCCGCCACATCCATTGGCGTATCTACTCCTGGTTTGAAGTAGGGACGAGGTGGCGCAGGTGCTGCACCATGATGGTGGTCAACTATCACTACAGGTGCGCCATGTGGACGATGTTGCTCACTGCCTACTTCGGCAGCAACACCCAATCCTGCTAACAGTGCAGCTCCAATCTTGGTTCCCAAACTGGTACGGTCTTTCATATCAACCTCACCGAATATCTTGGAGAAGAGTTTCATGCGATGGTAGTCATCCACTGCCATGAACTTGTCATACTGCTTCTGCGTTATCTCATGGCTTACTCGTTCTCCGTTGATGATGGCGGTCATGCGGTACTTGCCTTCCTGCTCCGCTGGCTCCACTTGTATCTCACCAACAGTTACTTCTCTGCCATGCTTGCCTTCACGGAACCATCCTTTACTCTCGTCCAAGTCCTGCCCATCCACAATACCTACTTTATTGTTCATAGGTTCTTGCTGCACTTGCAATGGCTCAACGGTAGATTGCAACCGCATCTTGCCATCCAACTCCTGCTGTACCTCTGGACGCAAACCGATATGGATGCGCTCCTTGCTGTTGAGCATGTCCATAGTTATCTTGTCTGCGAAATCATCCTTGATGACATTGTTCAGTATCTCCAGTCGTTTGGCTACAGATACTTGCTTGACAGAATTGTTGGTCAATGCTTTCAATTCTTCGTCGGTCAAGTCATACACCATATCACTTTTGGTGCTTTCTGATTGGATGGTGAGTGTCTTTGACTTCTCATCGATGATGATACCGTGTGAAGACAGGCATTCCTGCCATTGATCGTTGGAGAAATATACAGGTGAGCTTATCAGTTCCTTGTAGGGTTTGGCTGGCTCTTTGCTTCTTGGACGTGTCTCTACAGGTGTCACCACGGCTTGCAGGTTTTGTAATACATCTGCTTGTGATGCTACTTGTTGCTGTCCTTTATAGTAAAAGCCATAACTTCCAGAGGTTAACTCACCAGGTTTCAGCCTTCTGTCTGGTCTTTCCGCTACCATAGGTGCTCCTGCATAGAACATCTGTCCTCCGACTCTGCGTAGATGATAGCCGTCCTGCATTCTCGGTATCCAACCTAAAAACTCTGGACTCCATCCTAACCGTCCGTATTCTCCAGCACCAATCCTATATCCATGCAGCCCCAAAGCCACTCTTCCGTTAGCATTCCTTGCATGGGCAAGGTTTCTCGGCATATAGAAGTCTTTGCCGATGATGCTGGTAAAGACATTGTACGCCTTCTTGTTGGCAGAGTTGGTTCCCCAATCGGTCAATGCCAACATCTGTTTCTCGGTGAGGTTATAGGTCAGCAGTGGGGAGTCATGTCCCTGTACCGCTAACTGATAACCATCACCATTGGCTATGATATGGGCTTGCATACCATTGCGCATCAGGATGTCACGCATCTCTGGCTGCAAGTCCATCTGTCTTGGATTCAAGTTCTTTCTTATCGCCATAGCATGATTGTATTAAGCGTTCTCTGTTTCCATTCCTTGCTCCAACAGTTCGTCCTTGTACTTCACAAACTGTTCTGCACTCTCGTTGCTGATGCACAGGGCATGTTCTTTGCAGTATTCCTCATACTCGTTCTGCCATTCCTCACTGAAATGGTTCACATAATCAAGCCAACCGTATTCGCCGCTCTGCATCTTCTCTACGAGAATGTCTTCTGTATAATAAGGTCCTTTTCTCATTTCTTCCCAAAGTTTGATGTTTCACTTTACTTTCTTGCAACGGCAGAAGCATGTCTTCCAGCTGCTTTTTTCTGCTCATTCCACAGTTCTTCGGTATATTCCTCCTCTGGAACATAGTCAAGATTACCGTCATCATCCATTACCCAACAGCCATAGATGCCGAAGGTGTATTTGTCCCACTCTCGCTTGCCCTCCTTGCGCCACTGTTCACCATCACCGTTGGCGAAGCGGATGCCAGTATCGCTCTTCAGGTCGATGCCTACAGTCACAGGCTCGTCTTCTACGGCAAATGTCAGTGCCTCGCCATTTTGGATGCTCTTTAGCTCCGTTCCTCCAAGACTGAGTTCGTCAGATAGCACCTGCAAGTTTCTACCAATCACAGGTGTCGGCACAGCCATCACTTGGTTGGTCTCTCCGTCAATCTGTACAAATGCCTTGACATGTGTGCCATCTGGCATATCCACATCTGCCACCACAGCCTTGCCCTGCTTCAACAGTTCCTGCTGCTCCTTGGTGAATTTGTCCAATGGGGCGTACTTCAACACAGGATAGAACATCACATCCACATTTCCGTCTGCCATTCTTACCAAGGCGAATCGGGTTCTGCTCTTGATACTGTAACCCTCGTTTACCTCCATGCGAACAGGCAGCACTGGCGATGGGCGACCATTGCTGATGTCATCCAAGGCATGCATCGGAAGGTCTTCTATCATCTCATGGGTAAGACCGAACTTAGCGAGTGTCTGATATGGCACTTCACTTACTTCAAATGAGTTTTTTTTCATATTCTGATTATATTTTGAATGATACTTTACACAATACCCTGCAAAGTTAAAGCTTCGCACATGAATATAAGAAAGACCACGCTCCACCGCCTAATCTTTTCCGTTTTATTATGATTATATCATCACTTCATACTCTCAATCATACTTTAATATTATTTTATGTTATACTTTTACTGCATCGTGTATCACTCTTAATTTCTTTCCCTAACTTTGCACCATGAAAAGGAAAATAGTGGCATTATGGGTAATAAGTTGTCTGTCGGTATCAAGTGCGAAGGCGCAGTTCAATACCGTCAGCGATAACGCATGCCGTTACAAAGTCAAGAAAGTGGAGGAGATGTTTCTGCCTCCTGCAAACAATCAGGTAGATTCTATCTTTGTAAATCTACCACAACAGGAAACAGACTCTGTGGATAACAAACAAAAACAGTGGATAAGCAGCTATCCAAGCATCACTTATCCACTGAAATCAATCAAGGTCACCAGTCCTTATGGCTATCGCCGTGACCCTTTCACAGGAAAACAATCATGGCACAACGGTTTGGATCTTCGTGCGAAGAACGAACCTGCCTATGCCATGATGGATGGTATTGTCGAAAAGGTAGGGTATGACAATCGTTCTGGCAACTATGTTACATTGAGGCATGGCAATTACTATGTCAGCTATTGTCATTTGTCTTCTATCATAGTTCGTAAAGGAGAATATGTTTATCCCGGTATCATTGTTGGAGTCACTGGCAATTCCGGTCGCAGCACTGGCAGCCATCTCCATCTTACATGCAAAAAGGATGGCAAGAGTATCAATCCCGCCATCCTTTTCACTGCTAACAGTTCTCCGTTATAACGAAAACTGACCGACATGAACTCTTGTTCACATCGGTCTGTTTTTGTCACAACCACCTACTTCTTTTACGTGTTTTTATCACAATTGGTGTATAAGGCATTCCTTCTTGGGTCATTTTCAAGCCCTCGCCATCAAATTGGGTGATTTGAATCTCCGTATCATCCATGATGATTTCACTTTCATAATAGCATGCCAAAACAGAAAAGTAAGTGAAGTCATCTGTTCTCCTGCATATCTTATACCATTGATCAGGCTCATTTTTCTCTATCAGATATGTATTATTGATGACACATATATTGTCATCTGCCACAATTTCCCATTGCCTTAATGGCCTGTTCATAAGTCCTGGGATATTTCTTACATAGCACCAGTCGCCTTCTTTCAAGATGTTCAGATAGCCACGCTTGAATAGGACTGGTCTTGTATAATGTTTCCTATGTGTGATAGGGTCAACCCAAAAGCTTTCATTTGCCTGTGCATCCTCCACATACCAAATGCCGTCTTTCTCTATTGTTATCTTATCTTTCGCAGTTCCAAGATAATTCTTGATAGGATAGAGATTATCGACAGGATAATATTCATAATGTTTATATGAATTCTTAAGCTTTTCTAAGCTCTCCTTCCTTTCTTCTTTGTCTTTTTGGGCAAATTCAGCCAACTCCTCACGAGAGTCCACTTTCTCCAGTTGACTGCCGATGTTCTTCTGCACAAAATATTGTTCATTCTCATCAATATACAGTCGTGCGTTGCCTTCTCCTTCTTTATACATATACACCTTGTTCGGCTCGTCCCAAGGAATAAACCTATGCTTCCAGCTCAGTCCTGTTCCTACTTGCAGTTCCAAGGTTTTCACCGTCAGATAGGTCTTTTCATCAATATACTTCGATTGGATGCGAGGGTACAGCTTTTTGCCATCCTCTGTACAGAAGTCGATGCCCATCAGTTTCACACTTTGGGGCTTATTGGCAAACCACAACCTGTTCCGCAAGTCAATCCATTCCTTCCTACCTACTTTCTTTCTTATGTAGCAATAGGCAAAGCCATCGTTGGTCACTTCTATCTTCTTGTATTGGCATTCCAATATCATCTTGCCATCCTTATCCTTGATGCCTTTCAGTCCTTTTTCGTCTTCTACAATCTGATAGCCATAGGTGTCTATAATCATCTGCTGTTGGCGCTCATGGTTGATGATTTTCATCATCTCCTCATCACCATCCATCACCATGTCCATCCTACAGTTGTGATTATTAACTTGCATACACGTCTCTTGCAGGACATCTTCCAGAGAAGTACGTCCTTCAAACATACTCTGCCAATCTCTATCCACGGATGGCAATCCGAACCGCTTATACAGTCCCACATTGTCCAATATCACGCAGTATTCCTTACCCTTAGCCACTCGCAGTCCGCGTCCTACCATCTGCATATACTTAGCCAATGACAACGTAGGCCTTGCCAATTGGATGAACTCCACATCAGGACAATCGAAGCCCTCCGAGAACAAATCCACGCTTACCAACACTTCAATATCATCAGAAGTGGAATTTAGGGAAGAGGAGAGCGAGGAAAACTTGAATCTTTCTATAAGCTCTTGCCGTTCTGCAAGCGGTGTCTTGCTCGAAATGGCAACAGCCTTGATGCCGTTATCCCGATAGTACTCTGCGATATGCTCGGCATGCTGAATACTGATGGCATAGACGATACCTTTCTTTCCAGGCACATACTCCTTGATGGTAAGGCATAGTCTTTCAAGTGATGGCTTCACATCCATTACCTCGTTCAGTTCCTTCTGCTGATAGTCACCATCAGCCCCTCGCTTCTGCAACGAGTCTATCAGCAGCTGGTCTGCGCTATCAGGCTTGATGGAGTAGTAGTCATAAAGACTCAACCGTCCTTCGGCAATAAACTTCTCCATGCTCCATGAGCACAGCAAGGTGTCAAACAAATCCGTGAATCCCTTGCCGTTCATTCGGTATGGTGTAGCTGTCAGTCCTAACTTCTTCGCCTTCGGATAGGCATTCATCACCTCTGCGTAAGTCTCTGCCAAAGCATGATGTGCCTCGTCTATCACTATCAACCCCGGCTTCTCCTTTATCTCTCCATAATGTCTCGACAGCCATTGTATTGATGTCACTTTGATGGAGGTGGAAATCAGGGAAGAAAGGTCAGAAGAAGACAACGCCCCCTCTGATGCGCCAGCCGACAAACAATCTGGCGAGACCTTTGATGGTCCGCCAACCTTAGAGCGTAGCGGTTCCGAGCACCGGAGGGCGGTTACATCCCCTCCTTCTGAGGAGGGGCTTGGGGAGGAGGTGGAGCCCTCTTTGGAAAGAGGGACGGGGTGATTCGAAAAAATAAGAAGCGACTTATTCAAAGTTTCTTTTATCTGCGAAACAAGTTCTCTTCGATGAGCAACAATCCATATCGGATTATTACTCTTCTCCAAGAACGAGAAGACGATGTTTGCTAAAACCATCGTCTTTCCCGTTCCAGTCGGCATTTGTACCATCACAGAGTCATGGTGTCTAAATGCTTCTTGCACTCTCTTCACCATGTCCTCCTGATAATCAAAAAGCTGAATATCCTTCGTCATTTTAGATTGATTGTCTGTGTTTTTCCCGTGATGCTTGTTACCACGGCGATTCCATTGTCACGAATCTCCACCTTCTCATATTTGGCATCAACAATCACTTTTCCTTTCAATGTCATAACACCCCAATGTCTGGGAACCTGTTCAAAGGCGCAATAGGCACCGACAGGTTGCGCTATGCTGTGGTATAGGGGTGGCACGATAACTTTACCATCTACCTTCACACCCCATTTCTTTCCTGCCTGATACAATTCCACATGTCCTGCCTCTGACTTCTCACGCAAAAGAAGCATCTCGCTTGCTTCCATTTCCTTCTTTTGCAACATCATCTCATGATAGTATTTCTTGCCAAGGCGAGGCATCACATATTGTAAATCTTCCTTCTCATTCTTTGGATTATTGCATCCTATATAGGTCTTCTTCATTGTATATTACTTTTTTTTATTATCTTTGCATAAAAATTCAACATCAGGGTG
>ENA-OPUE01000263-OPUE01000263.1-human-gut-metagenome-genome-assembly--contig:-NODE-263-length-47634-cov-3.445217_pt1 | contig 47634 bp, 44 predicted proteins | sample MGYA00241466_ERZ501924 | MGnify/ENA primary metagenome ERZ501924 (study PRJEB25962, sample SAMEA2042223) | human gut metagenome | biome: human gut; feature: human-associated habitat; material: faeces...
GGTGTAGCAAAAAAACTATATAATGTATTGGGGGGGTTACAAGTATTATTATACTTATTTTACCTTGAAAGTGTTCACAAACAATTTTTTATTTTGGAGTATCTTTTGTGCATTTCGTCAAATTCGATTGTTCACAATTACCAAGAGCACTCCATTTTTGTTGATATTGTTTATTTAACAACTATCCGTAAGGCAATTTAGCCAAATGTACTATGGTGTTACAACCTCTCCATCATCAAATAACGCTTCAAATTCTTCTCTGTCAATTCTTTCTTTCTCTAATAACAATGCAGCACATTTGTGAAGAACGTTAACATGCTCTTCCAGAATTCTTCTGGCATCTGCATAACATTCATCAATAATACGCTTAACTTCTTTGTCGATGGCAGAAGCAGTCTGCTCGCCAAGCATTCTCTGATGTCCGATATCTCTTCCGACAAATGTCTCTTCTTCATTATCGGTCTCATAGTTGATCAGACCCAGTTCATCCGACATACCATATTTGACAACCATTGCTCTTGCTGCAGCAGTTGCCTGCTTAATATCCTGAGATGCACCAGTTGTAATATCATCCATGATCATCTCTTCTGCAATACGTCCACCAAGACTCACCTTAATGTCCTGTAAGATCTTACCCTTCGTATTAAACACATTATCATTCTCCGGAAGCGGCATTGTATAGCCGGCTGCCCCCTGTCCGGTCGGGATGATAGATACTGCATATACCGGTCCGACTCCTTCTAACACATGGAATAAAATTGCATGTCCGGATTCGTGATATGCCGTGATCTTGCGCTCTTTTTCCGGAACAACACGGGATTTTCTCTCTGTTCCGATTCCAACTTTGATAAAGGATTTGTCTACATCTTCTTTGATGATATATTTACGGTTATCCTTTGCCGCATTGATTGCTGCCTCATTCATCAGGTTCTCAAGATCTGCTCCCGCAAAACCTGCTGTTGTTCTGGCAATCTCATGCAGATTCACATCTTCGCTCAACGGCTTGTTCTTTGTATGAATCTTCAAAATGTCTTCTCTACCCTTAACATCCGGTCTTCCGACAGAGATCTTACGATCAAATCGTCCCGGACGAAGAATTGCCGGGTCAAGAATATCCACACGGTTCGTTGCTGCCATTACAATAATTCCTTCATTGACAGAGAAACCATCCATCTCTACCAGCATCTGATTCAGTGTCTGCTCTCTCTCATCATGACCACCGCCAAGTCCGGAACCTCTTCTACGTGCTACGGCATCAATCTCGTCAATAAATACAATACATGGTGCATTCTTCTTCGCCTCAGCAAACAGATCTCTTACACGGGAAGCACCGACTCCGACAAACATTTCCACAAAATCAGAACCGGAAATGGTAAAAAACGGTACATGTGCTTCGCCGGCAACCGCTTTGGCAAGCAAAGTCTTACCGGTTCCCGGAGGACCAACCAACAGAATTCCTTTTGGGATTCTTGCACCCAGCTCAATATACTTATTCGGACTCTTCAGGAAATCTACAATCTCTTCCAAATCCTCTTTTTCTTCTTTCAGACCTGCCACTTCATTAAATGTGATCTTATTGTCACCATCATTCGTCATCTTCGCACGGCTCTTACCAAAGTTCATCATGGAACCGCCACCGCTGCCGGCATTCTGCATACCTGCGAACATCATAACAACGACGATCATGGCAATCAGACCTAACGCATATGGCAACATCTTCTCAATCATGCTCGGCCGCACCACGTCACTCATCTCAAAGCTGACATTCACATCATTGTCCTCAGACAACGTATTATACAACTCCTGGAATTCCTTCACATCCGTAACATAAAAGCGGACAAGACTGCGATCCTTCATGGTAATCTCTACCGTACCGGTCGGAACTTCCGCATTCTGCTGCACATAGACCGAAGCTATATTGCCATCTTTGAAATCCTTTGAAAACTCTGTCTCTGTGTAGCTTAAGTCTACATTCTGATTTCCACCCTGTAATAAGTAAAACACGCCAAAGATCAAGGCAAACAATATCACATAAGAAATCAGACTTCTTTTCAGATTTCTGTTCATTCTCATTAATCTCCTTTATATCACTCTTGCACAACCACACCAATATATGGAAGATTTCGATGTTTCTGCGCATAATCAAGACCGTATCCCACCACAAATTTGTCCTCAATAACAAATCCGCAGTAATCAACGTCTATATCCGCCGTTCTTCTGTCCGGCTTATCTAACAATGTAATAATCTTAAGAGTCTCCGGTCCCCGTGCTCCCAACAGCTTCTTAAGATGAAACAACGTATTACCCGAATCAACAATATCCTCAATGATCAATACATTCTTACCTTCAATATCCTCATCCAGTTCTTTTTTAATTGTAATATTGCCAGCGGAAACCATACCATCGCCATAAGAAGAGACCGACATAAAATCCATCGTCACAGGAACCGTTATTCTCTTTGCAAGCTCACACGCAAAGAAAATACTGCCTTTCAAAATAATCACTAAATGAAGCTCTTTGCCCGCATAATCACGGTTCAACTGGTTCGCAAGTTCACAGATCCGGGCATCTACCTTCTCTTCCGAAATCATCTCATCAATATGATAGTTCATCGCTTACTCCTTCGTATCTCAATTCTAATATATATTGTGTATTTGCATATACCCGATATCCCTCGCTTCTCCGGACTCCGACAATCCATAAAATGTCATTATCGCACGCAATAACCGGCACATCCATTCTCTGTTTCTCCGGTATCTTTGCATCAATAAAATACCGCCGCAGTTTCTTTCGGTTGCCATCTTCATCAATCGTCAGATAGTCGTTTTCCATTGGTTTTCGAATATACAACGTATTCTTTATTGTATCACAACCAAAGAATTTCGTATAGTTATTTTTAGAATTTCTAATATTGATCAATAAATTCTCCCGATCATCCTCTGGCATGTTCTGAAAATCCAGCATTGTTGCTGACAATATACCTCCATTATCGAGAACATACCGTTGTGCTTCTCCATATTTCAAGGTATTCAGATCAAGAATCTGTATCATTCCCTGATCATGTTCCGTCTCCTTTTCAAAGCATTTCCCAATTATCAGTTTTTCATACGAAGTAACTGCCCGTACACCATAAGGCAGCATACATATTTTCCCGGTCTGTCCATCTAGCAGCTCATCCACCGCCTGCACATGAACGGTTGTAATATCCTTTTTGTGTTCGCCCGCCATACAGATCAACCGGTACAATACCGAGCGGATCAATACCTCCTCCTGCTGCCGCAACTGCTTACGGTCTAACACATAATTCCCCTGTACATTCTGTTCTACATTCTGCTCTATATAGGCATTGACCATGCTTTGCAGAAAATTCTCATACTCCGATGCCTGTTTTGCAAATTCTGCAATATGCAAAACAGCCTGAGCATTGATACTTTGCAGCTCTGGAAGTACTTTGTTTCTCAAGCGGTTTCTGGAATACGCATTCTCCCTGTTTGTGTCATCCTCATTCCACGCCTCTTGTTTTCGTGCGACATATGCTGTCAATTCTTCTTTTCTGCAATCAAGAAATGGACGTATCATCTTATATATGCTGCCGCTTTGTGCATCCTTCCATTCACTGACCGGAAGCATCCCCCGCATACCTGCAAGCTGACTTCCCCGTATCAGATGAAACAATACCGTCTCTGCCTGATCATCCATGTGATGGGCAACTGCTATCGTTCCTGCATTTACCTGTTGTGCCACCTCGGCAAAATGACGATAACGGCATATCCGTCCCATCTCTTCCTCTGACATTTTTTCCTGCTTTGCAAGTTCCGGAACATCATCATAAAACACATAGCAGGGAACTTCTAATCTCTCACACAGGCCACGGACGGCCTTCACATCCTGCTCTGCCTCTTTCCGAATGCCGTGGTGAACATGTACCACATGCAGCGTCAGATTCCATTCTCTTTGCACCTCAGAAAGCATCAAAAGGAGTGCAACCGAATCTACACCTCCGGATACCCCCAGTACAATGCGATCACCCTTGTCTACCATATGATGTTCCATCATATATTGTCGTACTTTCTCCGTCATTTTATCTCCTTCACGTCCGAATTCCGGCAGGCATATATTAATTCTTATCGTTCCCACACACCAGCCACTAAAATCGTGCTGTCATCCCGCATCTGTCCTCTTTGCATGGATACGATCTCCTGCATGATCATATCTGCCATTTTCTGTGCATTGTTCGTATCCGCATTTGCGATCAGATCTGCAAGATACGTTTCTTTATTCTCAAACAGAATACTGTCCAATACCCCGTCACTTACCATTACAATAATATCCCCATGATATAGCTTTCTCTCGCAGGTGTCAAATTCTACCTGTTCAAGCACTCCTACCGGAAGCGATGTGGAACGGATACTCTCCACCTGCCCTTTTCTCCGTATAAATGTTGTCGAAGCACCAAGTTTCACAAAATCCGTCATCCCGGTGTACAGATCCAACACCGTAAGATCTAATGTCGAGCTGGTCCTGCCATTATCTAAAAAACTGATACAGGAATTCAATAATTCAATCGCCAGTCCCCGCCCAAATCCTGCCGAAAGCAATTGTTCTAACAATTCCACAACCTGACCGCTTTTCGTATTCGCAGTCTCTCCACTTCCCATACCATCAGATATCATCAAAACCGCTTTCCCATTTTCCAGCCGGATCACCGAAAAATTATCTCCGCAAAGTGCCTCCCCACTCCGGTTACACCGTACAATCCCGGTTGTCAGCATATACTCCGCCTGCTCCGTAAATGCAAACCTGCTTTCCCTTCTGCTGACCGCATCTTCCGCTCGTTCTACACATACCATTTCTTTACCGACAATGCCGCAAAGTGCCTGCGCCATCTTCTTTCCCGTAACCACCTTTTCTTTGTCCAGATAACAGCTCAGATATACTTTTAAACGCTGCTCTGCATCCTTCACCATAACCGCTTTCGTCACATTGACTCCCATTCTGCTAAACCGTGCCGTTACCCTGCATTCAAACACTTCTATCTGCAAAGAACGCTCTGACAGCGTAACCGGAAATGTCTGGATCACTTCCCCGATCTGTCCCAACTGCCGGATAAAATTGTGTCGCAGTTCTGCCAGCCGGTTACTCTGTGATTCGACCGCATTTAGCAGCGAAATACCATCTCCGCTCAGATACATATTGCTCAATCCGTTCGGAAGATCCTGTGCCTGCTCCTCCTGCTCCGATAATATCTTTTCCATCGCAACAAATGCCTGTCCAAACTTCTCGATCCGCTTCCGGCTCGCTTCCTGAATCAGGATATCCTGCGATAAGGCTGTCACATCCTCCTTCCTTATCGGAACACGCTTCAGCCATACAGAAGGTGTCAGCAGAAACAAAACGGATACTGCTACTGCCCCTGTCAAGGATGCGGCTTCTAACAATGCGTGGTGATATAATACCCCCAGCAGCAGATAACCGGCAAAATAGGACAAAAGCACTCCGGGTTTGCCAAGTTCTTTCATGATCACGGCAAGGCTTGCCAACAGGATCATAACGGCAAGATACGATACATCCCCCATTCGGAATGCAAGTACCAAACCGGTAATGCTTCCCGTTGCAATACCGATACTTCCGTCAAACCGGTAAGTGTTATAAAGGAGCAGATAACCACAGATAACAAACAAGACAGAAAATGCTCCTTTTCCCGCCGGACAGCCAAACAACGCTGTTGCCAATAATGCAAATATACCCACAAAACGTTTGTTGTCTGCAAACATTCTCCCCGTTCCCGAACGGAGTGCCGTCATGCCCTGCTGGAAGATCAGAACGGAACAGCCACATAAGATTGCTTCTAACAATGTGTAGATCACACTGATCTCCTTTCCTGTGATCAGAAATTGATAAGGCATGCTGACTGCCCACAGGACACCGCCGCTCGCCAGTGCAATCTGATAATTATTTGCAAAGATCTTACTGCGATCCGTACTCTTTAACATACCAAGTAAAAATACGAGCACCAATCCATATCTGATCATGGCAGCTCCATCCATATAACTTGCCACCCCAAGCATTAAAGCTATAAATATTCCAAATGAACTCTGTTCCTGTAAGTACGCCGCCATAAAAAATGGCACAACAAAAGGATACATTCCAAACAGGCAGCATCTTGCTACCAGAAATGCAAGGATATGTATCCCCAAATATTCTATCTTATATCGCATATTGCATTCCTCCCACTATCTCTAGTGGGACAGAGTATAACAGATTCCTTGTCCGCAATCTGTCAGTTTGCCACGAATATATCCGCAACTTCCGACACCTTTTACGGTTATGTTCTGCGATCATTTATTCCCGGGTTCGATCAATATCTCATCCGGATACACCAGACCGAGTTTGTTCTTTGCAATATCTTCCATATATTTCTTTGTCTGCATATATTTCTCTAATGCTTCCAGGTCTTTTGTCCGTTGTTCCTCTTCTTTGATCTGGCTTTCCAGTATCTCCTGCTTCTTTGTAAGTTCTCCACTTTGTTTTTTCAAAGATGCGGAGCGGATTCCCACACAGACAACAAACACGATCACGACAACTACGATCAACGGAAGTCCTTTTTTCATTTTCTTTTTTCTCTTACGACGTCTGCTCATTTGATCACCCGTTTCTCATTTATCTACTCTTTACTGCCATTTTAACCTCTGCCAACGCTTTTTTCAATGTTTTTATCACAGACCGTTTCATAGACACGATCGGTCTGACCACCAACCCCACCCCTTTTTTCCAGCAGGGTACGATCTTATCCGCCAAAAACATCAAAATTCTGCTTATGGTAAGCATATAGATCAATACACCCAGAAACATCCCCAAAAAGGCATATCCCCTCAATGCTCCACGATTATAATAAAACAGTGTCCGAAATACCATCCATGCCGTAAACATCCAGAAAGCAAGATCTTCTATATCCACGACAATCTCTTTATGAGGAATCAGCATCCGAAAAATACGCACACCGTCATATACCAGTGCTAACACCGCCCCTAACAGCAAACACACCACAAACAACTCTGCCTCGGCATATATCAAATCCGCCATGAACTCCCCTTACTTAAACAGGCGGTTGAACAATCCATTTTCACCTTTCATGCCCGGCTTCAGATCGGAATATGTAAAGGAATCCACCCTGCCGTCTACTTCCACTTCTCCTTTTTCCAAGGTCAACTTTGTTACGTTCAGATCGGTTCCCTTTATCAGCAGCACCCCTTGTTCCGTTTCTAACAATACTTCATTCGGATCAAAGGAAATCACTGCGTTCACTCCCGTGATCACTCCTGCCCCTCTGTTGTTCAATGTAATCTTATGAGACTTTCCGTTTCTTACCTCTTCCATGTTCTGTTCACCCTCCTGTCAAACTTTACTTGATGTATTGTATGTTGTACAAGAGATAAAAATACCAGTTTTCCTACAGGTATGTGAACATGTCTTTTGCATCCTCTTTTTTTGTAGATTCCACAATTGCTGTTACTTCTACCGCAACCGTCTTATTGCCAAACTCAATATCAATGCGATCCCCGACTTTCACATCCGTTGACGCCTTCGCAACACGGTTATTCACCATAACCCTTCCTGCGTCACAGGCATCATTTGCCACCGTTCTTCTCTTAATCAGACGGGACACCTTCAAATATTTATCTAATCTCATATATCCCTCCATAAAACGAAATAAGGCTGTTGCAAATGCAACAGCCCTCACCTTCAACAAATCCTAATTATTTGTTTACAACATCCTTTAAAGCCTTACCAGCTTTGAACTTAGGAGCCTTTGAAGCTGCAATCTTCATTGTCTCGCCAGTCTTAGGATTTCTTCCCTCTCTAGCTGGTCTGTCAACTACTTCAAATGTTCCGAATCCAACTAACTGGATCTTCTCACCCTTTGTTAATTCTTCTGCTACTACATCTGTGAATGCCTTTAAAGCTTTCTCTGCATCTTTCTTAGATAATTCTGTCTTCTCAGCCATAGCTGCAACTAACTCTGTTTTGTTCATAGGAATAGTTCCTCCTCTTAAAAATTATATAGTATTCTTTGATTCCTTGCCCCCAATAGGCAAGTCCTAGTAGTAGTTATACTCGTTTACCCCTTGTTTGTCAAGCAAATAGGCAGATTCTTCGGTTTTTTGTACAATTTAGTAGAATTTTCCGTTGAGATATGCAACAAAATATATTCAATTTGCCTTTTAACTTTGTATCTTTTCTACATTTATTTTTAATTTTCATTGTGCATTTCTAACAAAGTTTTTCTTCACTTGATTTTTGTCAACGCCCTTGATTTTTCTAGAAATTTTGCCCTTTCAGGCAACTTTCAGCCCTCCATTTGCTTTCCTAGAAAATTCGCTGCAATGATCGCTGCTTTTTGCTCTGTTTCTGTCAATGGATTCCTACCGTCTTTATTTAATACAACAACCGCTCCGATTGCATCACCCTCACTGATGATCGTCTGGACAATCTGCCCTTCATACAGATCATTTCCATCCCCGGTGATCTGAATATACTTTTTCTCACCTTTTTTTGCCATGATCGCTTCCCGGTCATTGATCGCCTCCTCTAACTCCTTATGCAACGATTTTCCAAGCAACTCCTTCTTTGACATTCCTGCAACCGCAATAATCTGATCCCGGTCAGTCACACATACCGGACATCCAAGAATCTGTGCAGTCGCATCTACATATTCCTGCGCAAATATAGCAAGCTCCCCAATCGGCGAATATTTCTTTAAAATAATCTCCCCATCCTTATCCGTAAAGATCTCCAACGGGTCGCCCTCCCGGATGCGCAACGTTCTACGGATTTCCTTTGGTACAACAATTCTTCCCAGTTCGTCTATTCTTCTTACAATTCCTGTTGCTTTCATACGAAAAAACCTCCTGCTTTCTGCATACTTTCCATAATTATGCTGTATGGGTAGTATGTGGAAATCAAGAGGTATTATACACCCGATTGTGACAATTCTTGTAAATACTTACAACGATATTGCTTTTGTGTTTCTATACTGTGGTCTGTTCAATTCTTTCAATATCATAACCGCACACACAATCGCCGCTAGCAGATCCGCAACCGGACCTGCATACATAATACCATCAATTCCCATAAATAATGGAAATACAACGATAAGCGGCAACAGGAATATGATCTGTCTGGTCAGTGCCAAGAAGCTTCCTATCTTTGGCTTACCGATCGCCGTAAAGAAGTTCGAACTGATTGGCTGCAGGAAGTTTACAAAGGTAAAGAACAGAAAGACATGGAAATAGCTGGTTGCAAAGGAGTAATACAGCTCGGATCCATTGCCAAAAACCGATATGATCTGTCGTGGAAAGATCTGGAAAAGCGCAAATGCGATCACCGCTAATACAGCCCCGCACCCGGTTGCCTTGAAATACGCTTCACGCACCCGGTTATATTTCTTCGCTCCATAGTTAAAACTGGCAATCGGCTGCAATCCCTGTGATATACCAATCACAAACGACATGAACAGCATATTGACCTTCGTTATGATTCCGGCGCACCCAATCGGAATGTACTCTCCATATGGAGACATGGAACCATAATACTTCAATGACTTATTCATAATGATCTGTACGATCATCATTGCGATCTGGTTACTGCACGGTGCCATACCAAGTGCTGCAATCCTTCCTACATTTTCCGCTTTGATTACAAAATGCTCCCGCTTCAATGTCACCGTCTTGCAATGTGCAAGATACCAGATGGCAAGACCCCCGGACACATACTGCCCGATAATGGTAGCAAGTGCCGCACCGGACATTCCCCAGTCAAAGCCAAATACAAAAATTGCATCTAATATCGTATTAACGACCGCTCCGGTCAGGTTGCAGAGCATTGTAATCTTCGGTCTGCCATCCGCACGGATCAGATGTCCTCCACCAGTTGCCAGTGTAAGCAGCGGAAAGCCAAGTGCGGTGATCCGGGTATATTCCTTGGCATACTCTAAAACATTCTCCGGTGAGCCAAAAAATCGGAGCATTGGTTCTAAGAACAGCTCTGCGATCACACATAATCCGAACCCACATAAAAACAACATAGCTACGGCATTGCCAAGATACTGTACTGCCTTCTTCTTATCCCCACTTCCCATCGCAATATTGAAAGCAGACGAACCTCCGATTCCAAAAAGGAGAGAGATTGCCAGGCATGACGTAGACAGTGGAAATGCAATATTCGTGGCGGCATTTCCAAGTTCTCCGATCTTCTGACCGATAAAAAACTGATCTACAATATTGTAAAGTGATCCCACCAGCATGGAAATAATGCTCGGAACAGCAAAGGAACACAACAACTTATTGATCCGCTCGCAGCCTAATGGGTTTTCATGTTTCTCTGTTATCATTTTATTATCTTTCATCCGATCATCTCCGGTTTCTTTCTTCATAAATCTGCAATATCTCCATATAATTCTTTGCATGCAGGTAGTCTGATTCCTGATCCTGTCCGTCCGTATACCAGATCGGTGTCATTCCAACTTCTGCCGGACCTTTTACATCCTTCCGGAGACTATCCCCAACATATACCACTTCTTCCGGTCTTACACCCATCTTAGAAAGTGCAAGTTCAAAAATTACCGGATCCGGCTTCTCTCTTCCTGCCTCTTCACTCGTTGTAATATAATCAATATACTCCGCAATTCCCAATGCCCGGAGCTTCCGATGCTGGATATGTACCGTCATATCCGTACAGATTCCGATAAGGATTCCATCCTTCCGAAGCCGCTGCAAAAATTCTTTCACTCCATTATATAATACCATGTGTGAAAGGATATAGTTCCAAAAATAATCATATAATTCTAACGCAAAAGAAACGGATGGGAGCTTAAGGATCTCCAACATCCGTTCCATATATAACATCCGGTTGTGCCGTGCTGCTACATCATCTGTAATCTGTTCTTTCACACTTAAGCGGGCCGCATCAAATGCGCCCCGCACCGTATCATAATCCATATGTAATAACGTATCAGAAGCATATCGGCAAAGTGCCTCTATACCTTCCTCATTCAGATTGCAGCAGTCATAAAATGTATCATCCAAGTCAAATAAATATGCTTTTATCATGGCATCTTACTCCTGTATCTTCTTACTTTGCAATATAATAATTACCTGTCTTCAACAGAATCGGCACTTCCTTCTCACAGATGATTGGGACTTCACCTAATTCGTAGATCTTGCACATGGTATTCTTCTCTGCTTTACTGCTATCTACCAATACATAAGTCTGTTCCGAATTCTCCCGGACAATCTGCTTCTTCTCTGCCTCTCTCACATCCGGTGTACTGATTCCTGCACGCTCCGAAAATCCACTGGCTCCAATAAATGCCTTGTTAAAGAAATTCTTGGTCAATGCCATATTCGTTGTTGTGCCAAAAATGGAGGCTGTTGAGATATTCAACTCCCCACCAAGCACATACACTTTAAGATGGGTCCCCTGAAGCTCCGGATAGATCAATGCATTCGTTGTAACAATTGTAATCTTCTTATTCTTAAGGTATTTGACCATCTCCAATGTAGTGGAACCGGAATCCAAATAAATAGAATCGCCATCCTCAACCAGACCCGCTGCATATTTGGCAATTGTCTCTTTGGCCGCCACCTGCTTATTCTTCTTCGTATCCACAGGTGCTTCATATGACTCCATCTTCAACCGGGCTCCACCACCTCTTAACAGCAGAACCTGTCCTTCATCCTCTAAAGCCTTCAGATCACGCCGGATGGTCGACTCAGAAACACTATCAAACAAATTCATAAAATCTTCTATACTTGCAACTTCTTTGGTCTCCAGATATTGTAATATCTGCAATTGTCGTTCATATGGAATCATCTCTTCACCTCATTTCCAAATATCATCATAATTTTATTTTCATATTTTGTCAATTAAAATTATAATGAGGATTATGCTGTCACTTCTTCCAGGGTCGGCATAGATGGTTGTGCCCCATACCGGCACACAGTAATGGCACTGCATCCGGTCGCAAATTCACACGCTTTCACAAGATCCATGCCATGAATCAACGCATACCCGGTCGCTCCAATGAAAGAATCACCCGCACCGGTAGATTCCACCGCATCCACCTTTTTGGATGGAATAAATGCGACCTCTCCATTCTGCGCTACAACAGATCCTTCCTTTCCCAGTGTAAAAATGCAGGCATTACAGAGCTCGCCACTCATCTGAAGGGCTCCTTCCTTCGCCTTCTCAATGGTGTCGATCTCCGAATGCAGATAATATGCCGCCTCTACCTCGTTGACTACCAGAATATCCACCTTCTTAAGATACTCCTCCGGAATATCCGCCGCCGGTGCTGCATTCAGCAGCACCTTACAGCCGGCTTCTTTTGCCTTATCAATTGCGTACATGTTGATCTCCTGAGGGATCTCCATCTGCAAGATCACTATCGCAGATTCTTTCAGTAAATCCTCTGCATGGTCAATATCTTCCTTAGTCACCGCATAATTTGCACCTTTCACGATAACTGCAAATACGCTTCCATCCTGTAAAGCATTTACCACGCCCATTCCGGTCGGTTCCTGCACTTTGCGGATATATTCTGTATGCACACCATATTTCTTTGCCTCAGAAATCAATATCTCTCCATTGGCATCTTCACCCACACAGCCGACCATATAAGTAGGCACTCCTAATTTGGCTGCCTGTACTGCCTGGTTCGCACCCTTGCCACCAGCACTGAATGCTACATCATCTGCATGAAATGTCTCACCCATCTCCGGCAGCCGGGCAATCTTCAATATCACATCATAATTCAAACTTCCAATTACCGTAATCTTATCTCTCATATGCCGACTCCTTTATCTGTCTGTTATGCGTTCTTACGACGGGCAAGCATTGCCTCAAAATCTGCCTTGATGAACTCGAAGTAAGAAGCTACGATGATAATAATACCGGTTACAACGTACTGCCAGAACGAATCTACATTGATAACGACCATTCCTACCTTTAATACCGCTAACATAAATGCTCCGATAAATGTTCCAAGCGCAGTACCCCGGCCACCTGCCATTGCCGTACCACCAATTGCTGCTGCAGCGATCGCATCTGTCTCATAAGTAAGACCTGCTGTTGCTTCCGCAGAACCCAAACTTGCTAACATGATCATACCTGCAATAGATGCGCATACACCACACACTATGTAAGCGATATATTTGGTCTTGAATACGTTAACACCGGAAAGGTTCGCAGCTTCTTCATTACCACCTACTGCATATAAGTTATCACCTGTACGGGTCTTTGACAAGATAATATGAGCGATCACAAATACCACGATCATAACCAGCACATAGTAGCGGATACCCATGAACATCTTACCGTTAAAGATATTACGGAAACTGTCAGGAACATTCGTTACCGGAGTACCACCTGTTACCACGTAAGCAATACCACGATAAAGACTCATTGTACCAAGTGTTGCAATGAAAGGCTGTAACTTTAAGTTTGTTACAAGGAATCCGTTAAATGCACCTGCAACCACACCGATCAATAATCCAACAACGATTGCAAGAATCGGTGGAACACCATTGACACAACACATTGCAACTGCAATACCGGTAATGGCAAAGGTACATCCAATGGATAAGTCAATTCCCGCCGTAATGATCGTGAACATAATACCCGCTGCCAATACTCCATTTAATACCATCTTCTGGAATACGGTTAAAATATTATTCCAGGATAAAAAGTTTGGGTTCATCGCTGTAAAGATCATTCCCATAACAATCGTTGCAAGAAATACAACAATCTCACGCTTATATTTATCAAAAATATGTTTCATCTTATTTACCTCCAATCGCATAATCCAGAATTTCATCTGTATCGAATTTCTCTCTGTCTGTTAGTTCTGCCGAAATGTGACCTTCGCTCATAACGATCAGACGGTCACTGATTCCCATCGCTTCCGGAAGTTCAGAAGAAATAACGATCAGGCTCTTTCCTTCTGCTACTAATTCTTCCATCAGACGGTAGATCTCTGCCTTAGCCGCGACATCTACACCTTTGGTCGGTTCATCAAATATAATGATATCGGTATCTGCTGACATCCATCTTGCAAGGATAACCTTCTGCTGATTACCACCCGACATATTCTTTGTCAGATAATCCGGTTTCTTAGGGTTGATATCCATCTCCTCAAAAAAACGCTCTGCATTTTTCTTCTTTTTCCCTTCGTCTAAGAACGGGCCTGACATATATTTATCTAAGCTGGAAATGGAAATGTTATCAATATTCGAAAACTGATTCATAAATCCCTGGGTCTTACGATCCTCAGGAAGTAAACCGATACGATTCTTTAGTGCTTTCGTTGTATTCCAACGACCTGTGATCTCTTTTCCCATAAGGTACATCTTTCCGCCTATTTTCTGATCTGCACCAATAATCGTTCTCATCACTTCGGAACGTCCTGCTCCGATCAGACCGAAGAATCCTAAGATCTCTCCTCTGTGAAGTTCAAATGATACATCATTGAAGTCTTTGCCATTAGAAAGGTTCTCTACCTTCAACACAACCTCATCTGTTGCCGGGCTTGGTTTTAATCTGTCTGCCACAGATGCTACGCTTCTTCCTACCATGGCATGTATCATTTCCTCACGTGTTGTTTCTTTGACATTCAGCTGTGTAATAAATTCACCATCCCGCAATACGGTCGCACGGTCGCAGATCTGGAAGATCTCTTCCAAGTGATGACTTACATATAATATCGTAACACCACTCTTTTTGAGCTTCTCAATAACTGCAAAGAGCGCCTCTGTCTCCTTCTGTGTCAGGGAAGCAGTCGGCTCATCTAACGAAATGATCGTAGAATGATGATATAAGGCTTTGGCAATTGCGATCATCTGCTTCTGCCCTGCTGTTAATGTTCTTACAATGTCTCTGGATTTGAAATTACAATTCAACTCTGAAAGGATCTCATCAACATCCTTGTGCATCTTATTGAAATCCACAAACAATCCTTTCTTTGGCTCATAACCCAATGTTACATTCTGTCCGACTGTCAGTTCTTCCACAACCATGGTTTCCTGATGAACTTTGGAAATCTTTCCATCCCGGATCGCATCATTGGGATGCATAAAATGTACCGTCTCCCCATGAAGCTTTACCGTTCCTTCATATTCTGAATAGACACCATGAAGAATATTTAAGATTGTTGATTTTCCGGCACCATTTTCACCAAGTAAGGCATGCACTTCTCCTTCCTCTACGGAAAAGGACACATCTTTTAACACATGAACACCCGGGAAATATTTGTTAATCTTAATAAATTCAACGGCCTTTCCCATCTCGTATACCTCCTATAAAGTGGACTGCCACATTCCTGTGACAGTCCCACGTAATCTCTTATCTGTCTGCGTTCTCTCCTCTTCTACATAGTTCGCATCTCCCCAGCCGATGATCTCTGCTGCATCCTTGTCAACATTCGTTGAATCGATCAAAGCCTGTGGAGTTGCTACGACTCTTGGCATATCCTGTCCTGCAAGTGCTCTTAATGTACACTCCATTGCTACTCTTGCTGTGTAATATGGGAAAGAATCGATCGTTGCATCCAGACCACCATCACGGATAGAATCATATGCTTCACCAATACCATCTACACCAACTACAAGGATATCTTTGTCTGCCTCTTTTACTGCTTCCACAACACCAAGTGCCATATCATCATTGTTGCAGAAGATTGCTTTCAGATCCGGATACTGCTGAATCCATGTTGCAGCTAAGTCCTTAGACTTCTGACGATCCCAGTCTGCGTTCTGTTCTGCTACAATATCAAGCTTAGAATTGTTATCTGAGATCCAGTCCTTGAATCCGGATGTACGTTCTCTTGCTGCAAATGCCTTTGCCATACCGATTACGATAGCAACCTGTCCTTCATCACCTAGCTTATCAGAAATCCACTCTGCTGCCAACTGTCCGTTCTGGTAAGCATTTGGTCCTGCATAATAATCTGCAGTTGCGATAACACCATCATTTACATTATATACAGGAATCTTCGCATCCTTTGCATTCTCAACGGCTGCTGTTAAGTTTGAATCTGAGATCGGGCTTAACATCAAAGCGCTGCATCCCTGGTTTGTCATGTTCTCAACCATTGTCTGCTGACCGGTCTCATCACTCTCATCTGTAGTACCATCTACTTCCACCGTAACATCTACACCTGAAGCCTTAGCGATCATATCCGCAGCCTCCTCATATCCGTTCTGTAATGTTCTCCAGTATTCATTGGTTAATGACTTCTCAACCGCTCCAAGCTTCAATCCGCTCTTAACCGGAACATCTCCGAATTTCTCACGGACCTCTTCAATCGTCATGCTGTCTTTCTCAGTATCCGGATTGAATTCCTCTGTCTGTGCTGTCTGTGTGGAATCCCCACCACTCTTGCTGCTGTCTGTTGCTGCTCCATCTGTGGAACATCCTACCATAGCAAATGCCATGGTTGCTACCATTAATGTTGCTAAAAATCTCTTCTTCATAATACGTACCTCCTTAAAATCCTTCTCTATTTCATCATTTCTAAAATTAGGTTCTGTGCACTGATTCCATCACGCTTTGCGACAATCTTATCGATCTCTTCTACCCCGATCTTATCTACCATGCTGCTGATCTGTTCAAATGCATCAATGTTTGCCTGCACTTCTAAGATTGCATTCTCCCGGATCGGGAATGTGTCAAAGAATACCACACCATCATAATGATATCTCTTCAGATAATAGATAAACTCTGCACACAATGAGAAGTTGACCGAACCGAAGATCAATCCGCTGTCCTGGAATCCATATCCATCATTCATGTGAAGTCCGAATAATTTTCCTTTGGATGCTGCAAGTGCCAATCCATAAGATGGGCTGTCATGCTTCATTAACATGTGACAGAAATCCAATGTGCATCCTACATTCTCTCTGTCAACCTCTGAGATCAGATACATTGTCATTCCCGTAGAATCGATCAATGCGAAGTTCCTTTCTTCATAAGGCTTATACTCAATACTGATCTTCATATCCTTTGCGTAATCAGCCACTTCCTGAATGGCCTCCACAACCTGCTTGAAGCAATATTCATAGTCCATCTGGAACGGATAGTCGAATCCGTCATTCTCTAACCATAAAGTAATAACGCTTCCTCCAAGTTCTCTGCAGATGTCTGCCGCTTCCTTGCACATGGTGATCGCTTTCTGTCTCAGTTCCTCATCCGGGTTCGTGAGATCACCATTCAAAAAGAAGTTTCTCCATCTGACTGCAAATCCGTTCACTTTCAAATCGCCCATTGCCTTCTTGATCTCTTCCAAATCGTATCCTGCAATATGCTCCGGGTAATTGAACTCCAAATGTGTCATACCCTTTGTCTCACGATATGCCTTGATCGCATCCAACACATTCTGACCCTTGAATATGAACGAATTCATTCTTCCTGCATAATTCATGCTCTCATCATCCTCCTTTTAATTTATTTTTTCATTTTCTTTCACTTATTTTCATTTCGTGTCATTATAATATAACAGTTTTCATATCTTGTCAACACAAATTATCATATTTTTGAAATTTTCTTTTATTTTTTGAATTTTATTGTCTATTTTTCTGAGTTTGTTGAAACTAACTGTCATTTTACGTCATATTTTTTCAATAATTCACAAGAAAATAGCATTAAAAAAGGACATGTCATACAACATGTCCAAATCTACCTTATTGCTTAATGAAGTATTCGCGCCATTTTTTCCAATCGGTTCAGTGCTTCCTGCAGCGTATCCTTTGACCTTGCAAAATGCAGCCGGATCAGATGATTCACCGGTTCCCGGAAGAAACTAGAACCTGGCACAGCTGCTACGCCATACTCCCGGATCATCCATTCACAAAATTCCAGATCTGTCCAACCGTCAAATTGTGACAGTGCCAGAAAATCCGTAATATCGATCAAAATAAAATAAGAGCCCTGCGGAACCGTATGCTTTAGTCCAATCGCATCCAATCCTTTTACAAAAAAATCTCTCTTCTCTGTATAGAGTGCTTTCAATCCCTGATAATATTCTTCTCCAAAATTAAGACCAACTGTTGCAGCCTCCTGCAATGGCGCTGCAGCCCCAACCGTCAGGAAATCATGCACTTTCTTAGCCGCTTCAATTACACGCTCCGGTCCGACAATATATCCTAATCTCCAGCCGGTAATGGAATAAGTCTTTGATAAGGAATTACAAGTGATCGTCCGGTCATACATTCCCGGCAATCCTGCCATATGTACATGCACATACGGATCAAATACGATATGCTCGTATACCTCGTCTGTCACCACATATGCATCATATTTTGTTGCAAGTTCTCCGATATACATCAATTCTTCCCTGGTAAATACCTTACCACACGGATTGGATGGATTGCAGACAATGATTGCCTTCACACCTTGCTGAAATGCTTCCTCTAACACCTGCTTATCAAACTGAAACTCCGGCGGTACAAGCGGTACATAGATCGGTTCTGCCCCGGAAAGAATCGCATCCGCTCCATAATTTTCATAAAATGGTGAAAATACAATGACTTTATCACCCGGATTACAGATTGTCATCATTGTCGCCATCATCGCTTCCGTTCCACCACACGTTACAACCACTTCTTTGTCCGGATCAATCGTTCTTCCAATTGCTCTTCCCTGTTTTCTCGCAACTGCCTCCCGAAAATTCTTTGCACCAAATGTAATACTGTACTGATGTGGTCCTTTCTTCGCTGCCTCTGCCAAGGCATCCGTGATTTCCTGCGGTGGATCAAAATCAGGAAATCCCTGTGATAAATTGATTGAATCTTCTTGTGCGTCATTGATTCTGGTCATTCTGCGGATGACGGAATCGGTAAATGTTCCCACACGGTTACTCAATTCTGGCATAACGTGTACTCCTCCTTACTCTCTACTGATAATTATATTGATATGGTTGCTCTTCGAACATATCATGCTGTGATCTTTTCTTTGTTTTCCAACATTTTGGTTGCTTTTTTCACACAATAAAAGCAGGTCGGTGCAATATACAAGCACGCCGTCACCCATGCGGTCTGATCTGAAAAGCAGATTGCTGTATATCCAAATGTTCCTACCAGTCCCAGGCTGACCACAGACCGGGCGATCATTTCCGTTACCCCGGATATCACTGCACGCATCGAATAGCCAAGTCCCTGTGTCACCATACGCGTAATATTAAGGATTCCCAGACTCCAATAGAAGAATCCCATACAACGCAGGTATTTTGCAGATGCATCCAATACATCTACCGCCTTACGGCTCACAAAGATCATCGAAAGCGTTCTGCCCGCAAAGATCAATATAAGCCCTGCCACAATACCATATCCAACCGCAAGGAATATCGCCTGCCACAGACCTTTCCTAATTCGCTCCGCTTCTCCCGCACCCAAATTTTGGCTGCAGAATACCGATGCTGCCGTTCCAATTGCATCAAACGGACACATCGTGAACTGTTTGATACGCATACCTGCCGTGAAGCCGGATACACAGACACTCCCTAACCCATTATTTGCCGCCTGCATGACCATACTGCCGATCGCCGTAATGGAAAACTGCAGTCCCATCGGCAAACCCATGGACAATAGCTCTTTCACACTGCCTGCTCTCACAATGCGATGTTCTTTCGCCATCCAGAGCAGATTGATCTTCCTGCCAATGTAGACCAGACAGAGGATTCCACTGACCGCCTGCGACGTGATCGTTGCGATTGCCGCTCCGGCACATCCCCATTTTAACACAATAATACAGAACAGATCTAAGAATATATTCAAGATTGCCGAAAATGCCAGAAACATAAATGGTGTTCTGCTGTCTCCGACTGAACGCAGGATGCTTGACAGAAAGTTATACATCAATGTAAATGGCATACCAAGGAAAATAATCAACAGATACGCATAGGCATTGTCATAAATATCTGCCGGAACCGACAGGGTATGTAAGATCCACGGGCAAAGAATGGAACAAAGCGTTGTCAGAACAACCGCAATTCCTACGGTTAATAATGCACCATTGAAGATGTAATTGCGCATCTTATCAAGATCATTTGCCCCGTAATACTTTGCGACCGGTACACCGAATCCGGCACAGCATCCCATGCAGAATCCTAATACAAAAAACTGTACACTGCTGCTGGCTCCAACCCCTGCCAATGCTTTTGCACCTAAGATCTGACCGACAATTGCCGCATCTATAATATTATAAGTTTGTTGTAACAGATTCCCTAATAATAAGGGCATTGCGAATCGCAGCATTAATTGTAAGGGTTTGCCCTTTGTCATTGCTGTTGCTGTATTTGACATTTTCTCCACACCTTTCTAAATAATACTCCCCAACCTTATGGATGAAGACGGACGATGAATGGTTATCGTGTTTGTGTGGGTGCCAGAACAGAGGATTTCTTATAACCATGCTCAATTGTGCTAACCGTTCCACCGAGCCACAAACATACAGAAAATCTCAGCTTAAGGGCTTCGATTTTCTGTTGTGTCTCACTTCCACAGCCCAAAAGTCGCATGGTTATAAGAAATTCACTGCCCTGACACTATTTATATGACAATGATCATTCATCTGTTCGTCAGCTCAAATGATCCATAAAGTTCCCGCCACACCCGATGCCATATTGACGTTATTGCAAACGGAAGAGATACGAGCAAAACCTATTGCTAACGGGTTATCTAAATATATGGCGAAATAAGGAAAACTCGGCAGGGATACATTCATATTCCCTCCGAGTTTTATTGCGGGCTTATTATACTCTTTTTGTTATAAAGTTTCAACCATCATCAATTAAAGACTCGTCTTACTGCCTCCTGATATTCCTCCGGTCGATTGGCTTTTCTCACTTTCTTCAGTTCCCTTTCCGATTCCGGGAACATTTTCCCCAGATAGGACCACACTTCTTTCATCTTAAAAAGTGCATCCTTTTCACTACCCATAGCTTCCCGATAACCCGCATATAACCGGTCATGATATTCTTTTAATTCCGTTGTTGTTATGGTTTGTCCGGTTCGAATCTCCCGCACTAATCCCGGATTGGTCACTACGCCTCTTCCAAGCATGACCCGTTCCACTGTTGGAAATCTTCCACAAAATGTATCATAATCTTCTTTCGTAAAGATATCTCCGTTATAACACACCGGATGGGCACTCTGCTTCAAAGCCTCTCCAAACACATCCAGATTCGGATGATTCCGATAGTAATCTTTCTGTAAACGTGGATGAATGATAATCTCAGAAAACGGATACCGGTTATACACTTCCATGATATCCTCGAACTCCTCCGGAAACTCCATTCCAATACGGGTTTTCACTGAAACACGACATTTTCTCTCTTCCGGCAATGTAGCAATCTCCTCAAATACCGTTTCAAAAAATTGATCCAGCCTTCCGATATCATCCAGAAATCCACTTCCTTTTTTCTTGGATACAACCGTAGCCGCAGGACATCCCAAATTCAGATTCACCTCATGATATCCCAGCCCGATGAGCATATTGCAAGTGTCCAAAAACTGTTCCGTATCGTTCGTAAGAATCTGCGGCACAACATTCATTCCCTGATTATTCTCCGGTGCTACTTCTTTCCGTTCTCTCGTTTTCAATATCTTTTTCTTGGTAGGTGCAATAAATGGAGTAAAATATCTGTCCATATCTCCAAACATTGCATGGTACACATTCCGATACACATACCCTGTCACTTCTTCCATCGGTGCCAAATAAAATTGCGTCATTCTTCCTCTCCTTCACCAATAGCCATCCCAGCAGTTCTGTTCCTCATTATTTCACCGTATTCACATAGTATCTTCTGAAAATTCCATACGCCACAACCGCTGTCAGTAATTCTGCCACACCAAATGCCATCCATACACCCTGTGCTCCAAAGAACCGGCTCAATGCAAATGCCGCAGGAATAATGATGACTACATATCGAAGCAGGGATATCACAAAGGACGGCATTCCTTTTCCAAGACCTTCTAATGTGCCGGAAAATGTGACTGACACCGAAGATACTACAAAGCCAAGACAGATCGTACGCAGTGCTGTCACTCCTGCTGCCAATGTATCCGGATTATTCGTGAACAATCCCATCAACTGCCCCGGCAGGAATTCGCAAAGTCCCGTCCCCACGATCATAATGCAGATAATCAGCGTCAGCGCAAATCGATAGATCTGTTTCACACGCTCATTTTCTCTTGCTCCATAATTATAACTGATCAACGGACGGATTCCCTGGATAATTCCATTCGCCGGCAGATACAAGAATGTCTGCAATTTGTAATACACGCCAAGCACTAATACATAAGTGCCGGAAAATGCAGTCAGGATTGTGTTAAGCGCTGTGATCAGGAAAGACGGAAGCGCCATATTAAAGGTCGCCGGGACACCAATTCCATACAACCTGCCTAATATATCCTTGTCAAGATACCATTTCGAAAAGGTGATGCGAACCGGCAATGGGCGGAATACCACAAACCACAGATACGCAAGCAGCGTAATCACCTGCCCGATTCCCGTTGCGATTGCCGCACCCCGAATCCCCATCGCAGGAACCGGTCCAATTCCAAATATAAATACAGGATCTAATATAATATTGGCAATACATCCTGCCATCATACTGATCATGGAAACTTTCATTCTACCCACAGACTGAAAGATCTTCTCAAACGCAATTCCTACCGTGATTACAATAGAAAAGGAAAACGCAATTCTCGAATACGTCAGTCCATACGCAATCACTGTCTCATCGGAAGTGAAGAACCGAAGAAATGCCGGCATCCCCAGCCAACAGCCAACCAGCAATAATGCACCATGCACAATATTGAAGATCACGCCATCTGTCGCCGCCTTGTCTGCCTTTTTCTGATTGCCCGCACCCAAATAAAATGCGATTGTCGCATTGACTCCAATTGAAAATCCTACTGCGATCGACGTGATCAGATTCTGAATCGGATATACCAGTGAAAGTGCCGTCATTGCCTCTTCACTGATCTTCGCCACAAAATAACTATCTACAATATTATATAACGAATTGACCATCATGGAAATAACCATTGGCAAAGCCATTGATAATACCAACGATTTGATCGGTCTTTCTTTCATAAATGTCTGCTCCATACCTTGCTCCTTTTTATCCAATCATTAATCTGTGTCTCTTACATTACATACACATAAAAACGCCACATAACTGCTAACAAGTAGCAATTATGTGGCGAAAAATAGACGTTGTCTAGAAAAATCCACACGCATTTTAGGTTCTTAAGATAACACAAAAGAGGGTATCTGTCAAACAGTTACTTATTCGGTTGATGCATCTGCAGACGATGTATCGACCGATGCCATTGTATCTTCTACCGAAACGATCTCCGGTCCGGACGAAAATGCTTCCTGTCCCTCCGCCGCAGCCATTGCATCTTCCCGTTCTGTCTTTTCTTCATCCTTCCACAAAGAATCATGATCTTCCCGCTTTCTCTTATGCATCTGTGCTACCATTTGTGCACTCTTCGCCATCTGGTACATATCCTTGTCATATTCCATGACTTTCTTCTCATCACTCGATGGAACATTATCTCCCTTCGTCATCCGTCGTACCACTTCCATAATCTTGCGAAGATCCTCAAAGCCTTCCTCTTCTGCCTTTGCATTCTCTCTTGTGGCTACTTCATTAAACTTGGCATCCCACTGTTCCATTAACTGATCCATATAACTCTGGTACTCATCCTGTTTCTTCGCAACTGCATCATATGTTAATTCCAATGTAGCTGCCTCATCCGCATAAATAACCGCACCATTATCCGTTTTCTTGATCTTCTCATCCAGTTCGGCCTTCTGCTTTGCCAGCTTATATTTCTGAATATTATAAGACCTCAACTGTGCACTATACGTTTGGCGTGCTTCTCCTACTGTCATACTCTCTTCCTCCTTGAATCGAAATGCTCAAAATCCGTTTTAAGCAATCAGACATGAATGGCTTTCTACCTGTTATATCGACAGGAGAAGCGGAAATGTTTAGACCGGTAATCCCTGATCCGTTGTCATTGCATTTCAACTATAACAATTTCTCCATCACTATATGGTCGGATAAGTAATGCCTGCACCTTCTCGACATCAATTACCCTATCATATCCTGACAAATTATAGGCTTTCCGCGACCCGTCCGTATAATACCCCGCATCACCTGCATCCATTAAATATGGCAATCTTGTTCCATCTTTTAATATAACACCCTCTATTGTCGGAACCTCTGGTTCATTCTCTCCTGTTGCAGACTCACTTAATCTTATATAATTTGCTTTCATTGAAATTGGTGATAACTCCACATTTGTTATTTTGAAATCGGTTCCCGCAATTTCCTTATCTAATTGAATATCTTTTGCAGCACTCACACTCGGTAATTTTATTTCAAAATCCCATGTTCCATCAACCACATTTTCATACCCCTGTTCCTCAAGAAAACCAAGATTTTGAAAATCAACCTCAAGCATTTTGCCTAAAATGCTATCTTTTTCATATGAAACATGTGCTACAATTGTATATTCCAAATTACCATTTTCATCAAAATAATGATCGACTACACTTTCTCCTTCCGATAAATGAATCGGTGTTCCATCTTCATAAACCGGTTTACCGTCCTCACCAGATACAATGCCATTATACATTTGTCCATACGAATTCACTTCTACATCCTGCGATTTCACATTTGTGATTTCAAAGTCGGGTTCTTTTTCCTGGTCTATGTTATATCCGGATATGACAAAAGATATATATGCAAAACGTTCATCTGCAATAACTGTATGCGGTACAATGGTTACTCCATTTTGCGTGACTTTCAGCGATTCATAATCTTCTTTTTCCGGATACACCTCTGCTATTCCATCATCAACAAGCTGCTGTTGTTGCGTCTCATCTGCCTGCAAATTTCCTTTCATTCCCCTTCCCCAATAATGGTGAATTGTCGCCGCTGCACCTACACCACACATTATAAGCAAACCTATTCCCACAATTGCTGCTATCTGTGACCGGAAGAATCTCCTTTTCTTCTCATTATGTATATTCATATCAACCATCCTCTCTTGTCTGATCATTTCAAAAGCACGATTGGTTCTATCTAATATGACTTCTGATAACACTACCTCTTCTGACAATATTTTTTTATCTTTCATCATTTTAAAGCTCCTTCCCGTAGTATTTTGCAATCTGTTTTCGGCCTCTTGACAGATACGTTTTAATCGTATTAGGCGGCATGGATAAAATCTCCGCAATTTCTTTTACTTTAAAACCTTGTCCATAATACAATTCCATAGGCAGCCGATACCTTTCATCTACCGAACTTAATGCCTCTTTAAATTCAATATTGTATTCATCACATTGTGCCGGTTCCTCGCAACAGTCTAAATCGACATAGTCCGAACGTTCCCGCAAAATGTCATAACAATGATTGATCAGAATTCTGGTCATCCAAGTTTTAAAATATTCTGTTTTCCTCAACATATTCATCTTTTCCCAACATGACAAAATTGTATCTTGAAGTGCATCACCCACATCTTCTTCATTTGCCAAAATTGCGATTGCTGTACGATACATATCTTTCAAAAATAAATCTATCAGTTTGCTAAATGCCTCTTCATCATGCTGTTGTGCTTTCTTGATCAATAATCTTGTTTCAATATTCATATTCTTCTCCTGTGCACAGATAAATAAAATAAAGCGTTCTTTATTTCATCTTACATATATTAGACGGAAGTTTTTATGGCATGGTTTCAAAAAAAAATACGCAACAGACATTTCTATCTGCTGCGCATATAATCAAGTATCTAAGCTTTTACTTTCACCTTAGAAGATAACCCTTTGCTCTTAAATATTTTCTTATAGGAAGATACTTTCTTCTTTGGAACTTTAATTGTTGTTTTCTTAGTAATTCCCTTAAATGCATTCTTGGCAACTGTCTTTTTCGTCAGCTTCGTCGTCTTGAAAATGATCGTCTTAACATTCTTACATCCACTAAATGCATTCGCCTTGATTGATGTCACATTCTTACCGATTATGATCGTCTTGCATTTATTGGCTCCTGAAAATGTTTTGCCGGAAACACATGTTACCTTATAGGTCTTTCCATCAATCTTTACAGTATTCGGAACAGTTATCTTCTTTGCCTTCTTGTTGACCGGCTTTACAAAGCTTACTTCCTTCTTATCAACATTCGTAATCTGATATTTCGCTGCCGCCTTGTCATCCGATGTAACCATACCAACTTTCACAGTTTCCGTATTGTCTGTCGGTGCAGATGGTTGTTGTCCATCATCTGTGTCTCCACCCGGCTTACTCGGATTCCCGTTATCTCCGGTATTACCGCCCGGATTGTCCGTATTGCCACTATCCCCGGTATTACCGCCCGGGTTATCCGTGTTGCCACTATCTCCGGTATTGCCGCCCGGATTGTCCGTGTTGCCACTATCTCCGGTATTGCCACCCGGATTGTCCGAGTCTCCGTTTAACTTTGGAATTGTTTCCCATTTGGTTTGCTGGCAGCTTGTACATGTATATGTCTTGATTCCCTCTTCTGTCTTAGTAGGTTCTTTGGTTATCGTACCCCCATCCCAACTATGCTGTCCCGTTGCAGGAACCACTTTCTGTTCCAGTGTAACTGTTTTACAAACACTACAATGTTTACCGGCTGTCTTTCCTTCCTTCACACAAGTCGCTTCAACTGCCGGATCTTCTACTTCCTGATGTCCGAGTGCACTCTTTGTAACAAAGTCTTTACTTGTCGTGTACTCTATATTATTAAAACTATATGTGGCTGTCCTTGTTGTGATCTCCTCCTGTGTACAAGTTGCCGTTTTAATCACCTTAGATGTAACCGCACATGTATATGTCAATTTATGATTCTGTACAGACCCGCTACATCCTTCGCGCTTGCAGACAAAATCTATCGTACAGGATTCTCCATTCTTCGACCAGTTATAAACCGGTTCATATTCATGTCCATTTATAGTAGTATCCACATCTCCATATGGTTTTCCACAGATAGAACAAATTGCAGGAGAAGTACAGGTTGCCTTGCCTCCTACGCAAGTAGTTGATAAAGATTGAGTTTGGCAGGAAGTACATTGTGCATTATGACTTGTACCTCCTATGAGTTTAAATTCATGTTCTACCTTAATACTTAATTCAATTCCATCAACTTCATTGTAATTCTTTGTGTCTGCCGGAACATATTTTGCCTTCTTTGTAATGGTTTGTCCATTGACATCCGAACCTGCTTCTAATTTCCCATCCGAATCCGTCCATACAAAACTGCCCTTCTCATTCTCGTCATTAACCTTTAACGATACCGCAGAAAGCATATCTCCACATTTTGCTGTCAATTCTGTTGGTTTGATATAGTTATCCGGTGTTGCTTTCGCTATCGCAACCTTGATCCGAATACTTGACGCATCATATTTTGCTTCCGTTGTATCATGTGCCGGTGCCTCAACTATTAATGTATATGTACCCGCATCAACCGGTTCATTCGCTATCTTCTGCGCTGAAACAGTATTTAAATCTGCAACTCCCGTCTGATCACCATTATACCATGTAAAAACAAGCGATGTCACACCCGCCGGAAGTGTAAAGTCTGCCGGAACCGGTTTGGAAATTGCATATCCACAATATACATAATCTGTCTTATAATTATTTATTATTGTACCTATATTCTTGTTACAATTTGAACACTGACCATTCGCATTATAATGATGTTTGAGCGGCTGTATTGTTTCCTGCTTAACGAATACCGTATTACAAGCACTGCAACGACGTCCCTTTGTCTTTCCTTCCTTTTCACAGGTTGCCGCTACCGCAGAATCCGTTACTACCTGATGGGTCACTTGAATACTTAATACTATTCCTTCTACTTCATTATAATTCTTTGTGTCTGTCGGAATATATTTTGCTGTCTTCTGGATTGTCTGTCCCTGTTCATTCGATCCGGCCTTTAATTCTACATCCGAATCTGTCCATACAAAACTTCCCTTTTCATTCGTGTTATTAACTTTCAATGATACAGCAGAAAGTTTATCACCGCATTTTGCCGTCAAACCCGTTGGTTTGACATAATCTGTTGGTGTCGCTTTCGCTATTACGACCTTGATCCGAATACTTGACGCATCGTATGTCGCAGTCTCCGTATCATGTGCCGGGGTCTCAACCACTAATGTATATGTCCCCGCATCAACAGGCATTGTATTCCTCTTCTGCGATGCAACAGAATTCAGATCCGAAATCGCCGTCTGATCTCCGTCATACCAGGTAAACGTCGGTGTTGCTGCACCTTCTGGTATTGTAAAGTTTGATTCTTTCGGTTCCGGAATTGTGTCTCCATATGTATAATTCGTTTTATAGCTATTATTTTTAATCGTGCCTATGTTCTCACTGCACCCTGTACATTGACCGCTGGCATTATAATGATGTTTTGTCATTGCCTGTCCATTCGAATAAGTATCACCATTCTTATATACCTTAGAACCATTCAACACCGGTCTATCATCCTTACCGATTGCCTGTCCCCATATAGACTGCTTTTCCTGCAATAGATAAGCAACCTCGCCACTCTTAAATGCTGCCGTTGTCTTTCCATAACTACTGTCAACTACACTGCCACTACATACATCACTGTCAAAGTAACAATTTGATACATTCTTATCATTCTTATTATTCCCACATATGCCTCCGCGCCTTTTCCCACCATTTATCGCACTGACACTATAACTGTTCGATATTGTACCATTATTAAATCCGCTAATGCCACCACATATCTGTGATGTTGCACTCATACAGCCTTTCGAATAGCAGGTATCTATCGTCCCATTATTTACCCCACATATCACACCATTATATGTGCCTATTCCTGATGATACATCAAAATAAGAATCAATCACTCCAATATTACAAACCTTAGCAGGATTCTTAATTTTTCCAAACAATCCGACTACCTGTGTAACTTTACTTAAATTCTTCTTGTACAATCCACTAATTGTATGATTCTGTCCATTAAAAATTCCTGCATATTCTACCCCGTCGCCAATCGGTGTCCATTCCATATATGACCCCGAATTCAACGTATTATCTGCATTCAGAACATTCTGATTTACTGTAATATCTTTTGTTAAAACCGCATTATATGTTGACTTACCCTCCTCATTCACCTGTTGTGCAAACCAATACAACTGTCCTGCATTTCCAATCTCATAGTTACCTTCACTCTTACATACTGCCGGCATATAGCCATTACAATTATTCTTCTCCGGACATTTAGTATCATCATGCTTTAAAGCACCATCCACCAAAGTTGTATATTTGCATATACCGTTGTCATCATACTGTGCATCGCCTGTAGATTCCGAATAATTGTCCGCATTAAAAAATTCTACCGAATATGACACGTTTCCCTGCACCAATCCCGTTATCTGAACCTGGAACTGTTCATTAGATGGCAGACTATCAAGCTTCGGTTGAAAAACCAAATAACCTTTTAATCCGGATGTATTATTGCTTACCGTCAATCCACCAGACTTATCAAAAGTCCACTTTTTATTGTCTCGTAACCGTGTCACAGTCACTGTAATATTACCAACACTTTCTTCCTGCCCGGTAGCAAAAGTCCATTTATCACCAGAATCAAAAAAGGCAATTGGCGTAATCTGTGCCGGCCATGCAACATTCTTAACCGTTGTATCTCCCTGACCCGTGTACATTGCAGCATAATAATCGGTATTCTGATGCACGAAACCAAAGCCTGTTTCACTCATTGAGGATTTCATCATCTGCTGTCGAGCATCTGAATTCTTCATCCATGCATCAATCGCAGGAACTACTCCGTTACACCCTGTTACATAATTCGAATACTTCTCACCTTCCAAATAATTCTGATATAAAGTAGATCCTAACTGATCAGAACTCAACCCACTTCCATATACCTTGACAAACGCCAACGCCTGTGCATAGTCAGAATACTTTTCGTTCGCTATAACCGCATCCAGTCCGGCAATATATCGATACTGGTTTAATTTTAAAAGAGCAGAGTTAATCACAATATCGCTCAAGGAACCCGCTCCATCCATCGTCATTTTACCCGGATCCGGATATTTATTTTCCTTATACCCAATTTCACTCTTAATATTAGCTTGCGTCTCCTTAATATATTCCGCAATCTCCTTCTTCGTATGCTTTGTCACCCCAAGACCATTGTCTGCCTTTACGGACCCTCCCGCCATCATCAGACCGCAAACGACCAAACATAATGTACGAATACCCTTCCATCGTTTCTTCATAATATTTGTAACTCCCTCCTAATACCATATAGCTGTTCAAACATCAAATATAGTTAAAATATTCAAAAAATGCATACATTACGCATGCACATTTGTATAAATTATATCACTTTATTCTGCTGATTGCTATAAGATATTGTACAAATATTACATAATTACTGACATTGCTTACGGAAAACTTCTTTATCCTCATACATTTTCTGATCCATATCGCGCAGGAATTCATCCAGACTTGCATATTCCGGAGAATATTCAGCATACCCAATCGCAAATGACAATTCATATGGTTTCTTTGCCGTACGATTATATTCCGTTAAACGCTTTCTTATATCGCTGATCAGATCCATTACACCCTGTTCGTCTCTATTTGTACAGAAAATAGTAAATTCATCGCCCGCAAACCGGATGACAGTATCCGAAACATCTACCCAACCAGAGAGCAGTCTGCCAACCGTCCGAATGGCATCATCCCCAGCCGTATGTCCGTAGGTATCATTTATTTTCTTAAATAAATTAATATCCATCATAATGCCAAACACCTGCGCATACTTCTTCATCTGCATCTGTTTATAATAGAACTCTAAATATTTCCTGTTATACAACCCTGACAATTCATCCACAAACGATTCCTCTTTTTGAAGCTGCATTTCCACAAGCATCAGTGCGATGGCAACCGAAAACCATCCTGTTGCAACCCCATAATGTAAACCCTGAATAACCGTCCCCATGACACACGGAAGTACATATGTATATACCGGAAAAAAATGAATCTTACTTCCTTTATGTTTCGCCAGATAAACCACGATAATACTATACAGATAATAAAATGCAAGAATAACATAACTATATAATCCAAAACGTCCCCTCGTATATACATTATCGCTTGATATAGAAAACAATAGTCCTGTTTTACACAAACAATTCAATACCGTTAAAGCATATGCTACAGCAACCGGCGGCGCAAGCATCCACGCAGTCCTGCGAATTCTCTTAACATTATGAGAAATCTTAAACTCAACAAACAGACACCATAAATACCCCATTAATGTTGTTGCCGGAAACAGAATCGCATTTGAAACATATTGCGCAACGCAAACAATTTTCCCCGGTATACCATCAATACAAAAAGAAAGCATTTCCAGCAGAAGTGCAACAATGCTGATAGCAATCATGCAATTAAACAGATATTCTCCTACTCGTTTTCCTAACTTATTCGACAATCTTGTTCCTGCCAGATACAATAGGCAAAACACGCCTGCCCCATTCACTATTAAAATCTCTGCAATATTAATTTGATTATTCATGGTTTCTCCTTTTCAATTCGCCATATCTACAAATTACAAAAACAATGATTTGATATATTTAGTATACCGCATATCAATGGGACTGTGTGCATTATTAATGTGTACTTTATTCGAGTGACAACCGGCCGTATGCACTTATAATAAATCCAATATCCTCAACAGACTTTCCGGATTGAATTTCTCCATTATAATCCTTTGAACGGATCGTGAGTTTGTTACCATCCGCCTGATACTCACCATTCCAACCATCCGACAACTCAATATCCCCGGAAAATGTCAACGGAATCTCCCATGACGATATATCCTCTGTTCCTTTATTGGTTATCGTCAACTGATATTGATAAAATGTCTTTCCGTCTGACTCCCAGCTTCCGGTCACTGTCGCCTTCACTTCCAGATCTCCAGCAGATATATTTTTTGCTCCTGTTCCGGTATTATCGGGAGTTGTTTCCTGTGTACTGTTCTCCTTATTTGCATCTGTCTTGTTCGGATTGGCATTTGCCGTTGTACCGTCTTGTTCCTTTCCCTGTGAAGCACCTGCTTTTCTATCCGCATGCAGCATATCATAAATCCATTTTCCGCTCTCACTCAGATCATCCTTTGTAAAGCCGGAAGTTTTCCGGCAATCGGATGAGATCAGTGCGGAAGTCTCGTCTTTGTTACACAAACTCCATACGGCATAGCTGACACCATATTGATCCATCGTGTCAATCCAATTCTGTGCCTCTGTCAGATCATTTCCGCCATTTCCACTGGCATCACACAATCCGAACTCACTGACAAAAACAGGGGTTCCTGCCTCAATTGCACTCACCATTCTATCGCGTAAGTCCTGTTTATGAGTTGCTGCATAAAAATGTAAGGTGTACATGATATTGTCATATCCGGTGATTGGATCATTTTGTGGTTTGTCTATTTCCTGAGACCAGGTTGGTGTTCCGATCAGTACAACCGCATCCGGTGCATTTTCCCGGATCACAGGAAGTACTTCCCCTGCATACGCCTTAATATCTTCCCAGTTTGCATCTCCGTTTGGTTCATTGCAGATCTCATAAATGACATGTTTTTCATTTTTCAATTGTTCCGTCATTTCCTCAAAAAACTGCAACGCCTCATCTTTATGTGTCAGAGGATTGTTGTCATGTAAAATATGCCAATCGACGATCACATACATATCCGCCTGTTTGGCATACGCTACACCATCCAATACGAGTTGCTTCAGTTTTGCTTTATCTCCGTCCGTACAATAGCCGCCATTTTCATCCGTGTACATTGCAATTCGAAATAGATTTGCGCCAAATTCACTGCCAAGCTGATTGACCGCATCCTGATTGACAAAATCCGGGAACCACGCAATGCCATGTGTACTAATTCCCCGAAGCTGTACAACCTGTCCCTGCTCATCTACAAGCTGTGTTCCTTTTACTGACAACGCACCATTTTTAGAAGGTCTGGCTAATACATAATCACCATTCTTTTCTCCTGATTCCTCTTGTTCTGTATTGCTTATGTCTTCGTCTGTCTGTTTGTCAGAAAGCTCCGTTTTGCTATTCTGCTCCGTATTCGATCGTGTCGCATCTTCTTTTTGTTCTTCCTTTTTTCCACATGCCACTAAGCAGAAACATAGTATGCATACACTTACAAGCATTATCCGTTTTTTCATTTTGTTCATATGCCACATCCCCCATATCTACTATATATTCTCACCGTCACCGATTATAAATGCGTCCATTTAACCATTTATTTCCCTGTTGAACATCCGTTACCAAGCTGCCAGAATGCCACCGCTCCTGCCGCCGCTACATTGAGCGAATCCACTCCATGTGCCATCGGAATCATAACGGTGTAGTCACAATCTGCAATGGTATCCCGCGCCAGACCATCACCCTCTGTACCGAGTATAATCGCCAGTTTGTCCTCCGCATTCAACTGTCGGTTATCAATTCCGACACTATCCTCTTTCAGTGCCATTGCCGCCGTCTTAAATCCTAATTTCCGCAATGCGCTCACTGTCTGTGTTGGCCATACTCCTTCTTTTTTGGGCAACATCGTCCACGGAATCTGAAATACAGTTCCCATACTCACACGACTTGCTCTTCTGTAAAGCGGATCACTGCATCCACCTGTTAATATCACCGCATCCATACCGAGTGCAGCCGCACAGCGAAACAGTGCACCTACATTGGTCGGATTGACGACTTCTTCCAATATTACAATGCGTCTTGCTTCCCGACACACTTCCCCAAGTGTTGGCAACATCTTCCGACGCATCGCACACCAAAGTCCTCTCGTTAAATGATATCCGGTTAATTCTGCTAACTGCTCATCCGGTGCTATATATACAGGAACATCTTCTATTCGATCAAAAATGTTCTCCGCTTCCTTCAGTTGCCCTTTCTCTGCCAAGAAAGATACCGGTTCATATCCCGCATCCAACGCTCGTTCAATTACCTTCGGACTCTCCGCAATAAACAATCCTTCTTTCGGTTCATATATTGTTGCAAGCTGTTTCTCCGAATGCTCCGTGTAGATGGTCAGCTCCGGGTGATCTAAATTGGTTACTTCTATTATCTGCATGTTATTTTTCTAGTTCTCCTATTTCCACACTTGGTTTAACCATAGACATCATATATTTTAACACAATAACAACCGCAAATAAATCATTTTTTCCTTTCGAATATTGTCCCTTGCGTTTCTTAATATCCAAAATCTCATGTCAGTTTTCATTTTTAATAATCAGATTATTCAGCACTTGCACACAACTTACATGTAAGCAAATCTATTTTTTCCGATATCGTCTATCACGATTACTGCCAATAATTTCAATCTTATCAGAAAGTCCCTTCAAAATATCTTTAGTACGACTTTCTTTTAATCCTAACAATTCACAAAAACCCCAAATACCATATTCTTTTCCCTCTTCCATAAAGCCAAGAATTTTATCATATTGCATCTGTGTCCTCTTTGTCACTTTTTTATCGCCGTTTTTTTGAAAGAAAGCGACAGTACCGTTCTGTCCGGATCAAACCTCTCCTCAATCACCGGTTCTTCCCAGCCTTCATCTTCCCAAACGTTAAAGATATTCGGCACACCGTTTCCGGCACTTTCACCGATATTGATAAAATTAAACATTTTCATAAGTACCTTGTTTCGTGGGTCGGATTCGCCGCCAAGACGCATCTGTTTTTTACCCGTTCTGATATAACCGGGATGTGCCAATACCAGTTTGTCCGGCTCTTTCCGAATTACAACACCACGCAAGCCATGATAGTCTGCATTAATCAGACAATTTGCCAATGCTTCACGAATTGTCTTGTGTACCGGTGTATCGTCAACTCGCTCACCACCGGACATTTTGAATGGCACCTTAACATCTTTAATAATTTTATTATAAACCCTGAAATAAAAGTCACACACATTTCCGGACCATTCACCGGAACTAGACTGTAATCTGTCACTCCAGCGTGTGGTAGGGTCTAACCCTTCCCTGTAATCCAAGAAATACTCTGGGAAATGACGCACAATGTTATACTCATCCCCAAACATCAGCATGCCTGCTGCCGTAGGATGTAACTGTCCATCTTCATCAGAAATTGCAGCAGCACCAATACTTCGCAAATATTCATGATCGCTCAGACGTTCAAACGGATGTCCCTCTTTTAAAGAACGATGGCTGTTACGATATCCACGGATGGTATCATAATTCAAATCTTCCATTGGAACCTTGTCCAGCACTTCCATGTCCATGGTACGCTCAGTCTGGTCACGAAGCATCGTCTTTACCTGCAACCGGGTACAGTGATAATCGCCCTCATAATTACGGCAGAAAGTGCCATTAAAAATATCATTGTTGATGTATACCGGCTTCTGCTCACGCTTCGCCATGGGCACATAAATAACCATAATGACATCTTTATTGTCACCGACTTCATACATCTCTACGTCATCTTCCGACAGGAGATTAATATTCACTTTCTTAGAATTGTTGACGGTATCCCAAAAGTCTTTTCGGAGCTTGGACGCATTCTGAAGACCGGTAGTTTTCCAACTGCCATCTTTTTCTTCTTTGACACCAAGAATAATAACACCGCCATAGCAATTTGCAAAAGAAGAATATGTGTCCCTTAGTGAAATTGGCAGACCACCATTTGCTTTTTTCACTTCTCTTCTGTTATCTTCTCTGTATTCATCAAATTGTGAAAGGTCAAAAGTATTTCCCAAATAGCACACTACTATTTCATGAAATAAGGTCAACATTAATCTTTCTCTTTTTTAATCTCAAAGCATCATCCGCATACACTTCCCATACAGTAATAATCTCTCCCATGTCATATAGAACATGATACATTCGCAACCTATCTTTTTTACTACGACCTATTGCTTCCTTCAATCGCTTATCATTGGCTTTTCTCACCGCATTTACAATCAATTCCCGATTTTTCTCTGTACAATTCATTCCTAAATAAATTTTAGACAACATCAAACCAATTTCTTCCGTATTATGTATGCTTCCTTTTTGATTCTTATAAGCATCAAATCTATCATTTGCAATATCCAAATGATTTCGAATTACAATTCTATATTCCTTTTCGTATTTCCAAACAATATCTTTAGAAAACATTATTTTCCCACAATAATGCATTTGTCTTTTTTGTATATTTGTCAGATTCTGATGGTTACACAATCTATTGATTGCCTCTTCCTTATTGCGTAGCCACTCTAATAACTCTTTTTCACAATTCTGTCTGTTTGCAACATATGAAACAGGATATATCAATGCTTTCCTATACTGTTCAAAGAATACTCCAAACAAACTCCACTATGTGAATCTGCATAATGCGACCACATCAACTTATTATTCCATTGTCCACTAAGACAAATCACTTCATTACGTTCTAAAACATCTTCATAAAACTCTTTGACTTCATCATTTTCCTGATTCGCATACAACATTTTAAACTCAAATGGATCATTTAGATACTTGATTCGAGATGCCCATATTTGTTCACTCTTTATTGCCATCAACCTTTTTTGCATCATTCGTCCAGTCCCAACCGGCTGATATTTGTAGAAAACATCTGGGGTAAATTTTTGCTTATATTTCATTGCTTCATATTCATCTATCTCTATTTTTTCCAAAAAAGTGTCATGGTCAAATCTATCACCCATAATTACATCCTCTTTTGTTCTCATCCCTCTATATTATCCGTTGTTTCTTAATTATTCATATTGGGATATTGTTGAACCACTTTCCCCTGCAATAATTTTCCCGTCTTCTTTTTGTTCACACCTCCCCATTGTTTAAAGAAAAAAGCAGTCCCACTTTTTGATGCCATTTCCTTCAAATTTAAAACCCATCTTTCTTCCATCTTTCTCGCTCCAGGGCCAGATTCTCCACCAACAATCAGCCAATCTATACCATTCAAGTTAAGATCAGTTAAATTACCTAATAATGGCTCCGCAGATACAAATTTAATATGAGCTCCTGTTTGTTTTAGCAAATCACATCTCTCAATGTAATCGTCATCTTCAACAGTAACGCCCATCCATATGTTATCTGTCCAGTTAATCCTACTAGATAATTCAACAAGCCTTTCCGCTCTCTTTGTTAAAACTTGAAACGTATGCCAATAAGCCTTATTCATAGTGTCAAATATTTTTAAGATTGTCTCGTCCTCTACCTCATCATGAAAAAGGTCTGACATAGAGTTAACAAATATCATTTTGCCTTTTTTCCACTCTAATGGTTTGTCTATTAGGTCCTCATGGACTGTAACATCAAACTCATTTATATATCTTTTATTTCCCATTGCCTTAAGCCTTTTTGCTAATGTTGCGGCATAACAATTCTGACATCCTTTTGATATTTTTGTGCATCCTGTAACCGGATTCCAAGTCGCTTCAGTCCATTCAATTTTAGATACTATCGACATATTATTTCTTCTCCTATATAATCCTAATAATTGCTTTATCTGGCATATTCAATTTTCCGTTTCTACTTTTCTGTTTTCTTCCTGATTCTACAACTAGTTGTCCTGCCTCTTCCATACGAATAAGAGCATCTCTTACATTTCTTGATACAAAATGATTTGATATATCTGTATCATATTTTTCACATATTTCTTTAACACAAACCGTTTTCCCCTTATAACTAATATATATTTCATCACGAAGTGCATCTAACGGCCTATCAAAGAACGACAATTGCTCATATTTATCGCCGAAATTTTTTATATCATGTAACTCAAAACTAGCCACACCATCTACATCTTTAGCACTATTAGCATACATTATTTGTTTCATTATACTGCAACCTCTCTTATGCTTTGAAACAAAAATTATAAAATGACTCGTTCTTACCATATCTGTCCTATAAAACTTAAACGGCAACACATAGTTTGCATTATTATTCTTCAAAGAGGCAACTAATGCATTTAGTACTATAGGTTCACGTTCTTCTGCAGGCAGCCCACTTAGTTCAGCTTTGAGTGAAGATACTTTGGTACCCCCAAAAATGCTTCCCAAATATTCATCAAATTTTGTATTACTGCTCAATGCCATGTTAATTCTATTGTAATTAAAAAAGAAAATACAATCTGAACCATTATTATTTATTAACTTAGATATCAAATCTATTGTTAATCCTTTATAACCAAACGGATCTACAAAAGAAAGAATTGGTCCTTGTGAATTAATTCTAATATCACTAGCAAATGCCTCATCAACAGTTTTAGTTGAATACTGTATACGTTTATCCAATTTATTATTAATATCTGCATTCTTTATATGTTGTCTTAGATTATTAATATTGTCCTCACTTTGATCATTGAATAAAAACCATATACGATTTAATAGTTTAGAATTATTCAACACATTTTTAACAAGAAGTAGAGGAACCGATTCGCTCCCATCTTGGTAAACTCCTGGACCGCTAAACAAATCAACATATCCTATCTCGCTCGAAGAAGACCAATTATTACACATCACTCTTGACCACGCTGTAAAGTAACTTGCTACAATTTTCGCCTTTATTTTTGATTGCTCAGACGGACTATCAAAAAACATATCCATATTCGTCATATAAACCTCCCTCTCACATTATACCCTAATATCAATCATATTGTATTATTAAAATTCTTCCTCAATCGCTACCCAATGTTCATCTGCCATACTTTCCGCAAACTCGGTATTATTAATATACAACTGTTCATCTTCATCCCTTACAAATCCCCATTTGAGACCATACTGTTCTGCATAACGCTTAAATGCTAAGAATTTATTACCCATTTGCATATCAATATTTTTACTGTGTCCAGAAGCCTCGCCACCTTTTGTTTCAATAAGCCATGTTTCTCCGTTCTCTTTTTGCACAATGTAATCCGGATAAAACAACCACTGTTTCTGCAATGCATCTGTGTATACGATTGACAAATACTGCTGCCCGGCATCTCCATTCTTGTAAAACCACTTCACCTCACGATTATTTTCGCAGTAACGCTCAAATAATCTCTCAGGTAAAGATCGTGTTCTATCTGTACAAAATGCTGTTGTGTATTTCCAATATGCATATAAACGGAATTCTTGTTCTTTCTTAACTTCACTAAACTTATACATCTCTTGTTCCGGAATTGTGAACTTATCTGTCTTAGGCTCCAAAACAAAAGATTGCTGAACATTCATCTGACTGGTAACATGTTTAAAATCCATTTTTAACTTCTGCGTATTATTAATAATAAATGCATAAAAAGCGTTCGTATCTAATGCAAGGAATTTATATTTATTATTCTTTCCTTTACGAAACATTCTTTCCAGAATCGCTTTTACCTTTTGTGATTGCATACCGGTTACCTTTTTTATTTCATCTACCGCATGTAATAAATATATACCATGCGTATGAGTGTTCACCTGTGTTTTCATCACAATCTGTCGTTGTGCATCCTGCTTTGTCAATTCCTCCGTTGTGCGAAAAATTCCTCGCAAAATGTGACTATCAATTTCTTCATCAAAATTGTAGCCCGCTCCTGCCAAATTAACTTTATTATTTTCTTTATTTCCAGTTAATGAATAAGTAGTTTTAAAGTATTCATGTACTTTTAGAAGAGTTTCCCGTTCGCCCAGGCCATCATAATCCAAATTACGCAATTCTTTGGTAAGCGAAAAACCTTTTACTTCATCTTTCAAAAATAAGCGTCGCAGCTGATATGCCTTATCCAAGGAGGATAATAACCCTTCCTTATACTTTGTATCCAGCGTATACAAATAACAAAAGTCCAATACATTTATACCATAATGCTTTCGTTCCGGCATTCTTCTTATACGTCCAATCGTCTGAATCTGAAATTCCTCACTTCCACCTTCTCGCAACTTAACAAGTATCTTCGCCCGAGGACAATCCCATCCGGTAGATATAGCTTGCTTCATAAGCAAAAATGCAGGTGTACCATCTAAAGCTGTTAAATCGTCTGACACCATCTTGTCGTCACTCATCCAAATATTAACCATTCCATTGTCATATGTATACCCCATGGACTCCAGTTTTTCCTCAACAGCTTTAATTGTTTCAGGTTGTCCGGCAGGAAACTGAATCAAAACAAGCGGACGTATATTAGCTCCTACCAACTTATAATTTTCTGCAATTTCTTTACGCTTCTCATCTGCCAAATCAAGCAGATAGTCATAATCATTTACTATCTGTTTATCCTCATCTACACCTTCATTCACATAAATCGCACGTGTAATCAGTCCGGCATTTATAACCTCATCTTCCGGTATTTCATAATACTCCTGATGACTGACTTTATTCGCTGTTGCAGACACACGTATAATATTCTTTGCTGCAAAAGCATTTATAATATCGTTCGCCTTGCTGGTATTATTAGTATGTTCCTCATCAATGATAACTACAAAGTTTGTTCCCTCTTTGTGGGCATCTGCAATTCTATCAAACAGATTTTGTCTCTCACCATCCTTAAGTGCATTATTTCCACGTTTGGTAACAAGTTCCCAATTTACAAAAGTAATGCTTCCGGACGCGAAACCAGTTAGTAAGGAATACAATAAATTTCTTGTATCTCTCTGTGGTGTAATGCGTTCCATTTGTTCCTTACTTTGTTCTTCCAAATCTCCTTTACCCGGGCATAGCCAAACAAATGCTGTATGATTATCCGTATTGTTCAAATATTCATCAATGTATTTAATAAGAATAATTGTCTTTCCCGCACCGGTTGGAGCCTTAACAGTAATCACTTTCTTGCTATCTCGTTCTACCGTCTTTTGAATCAGGAAATTAACACAATCATTTTGAAATTCAAAATCTTTTATCCCTTTTACCATAGTTCCCCTGCCTCTCTTAATTCAAAGTTAAAATAATAATCAGGTATGATGTAGGTATCAACACTTCCAAATAGTGCCTCTTGCGATGCTGTCAGCAGCACATCCTGAGAAACATAAATTGCTATTATATCAGTATATTCATTCCATTTCTTCTCCAATTCATCAGCCTCATCATCACTCATAATCATGATATAGGAATCATCATCAATTCTAATTCTATGTTCCAATTGAATCATTTCAGTTACATGATTTAGTAAAGAATCTGCTAAATATTCCTCACTTTTAGGCACAAAATCAGTATGATAATACTTTAAATTTGCAGGTATTCCTTCGGAGTAGTCACTTCCATCTTGTCTTTTCCCTGTTATAACTGTTTTAATTCTTTGATAGGTTATTTCTTCACAAATTTTATTTTCATTGTTTGTACAGAGAATAAACTTACGTTGTCCTCCATCTTCCTTATTCAATTCCAAAACCGCTTGCGCTGTAGTTCCTGAGCCAGCAAAAAAATCAAGCACAGTTACATTTTTTTTAACCATTCTTTGAAGTAACCATTTAATCAATTTAACGTCTTTGGGATAAGAAAATGCCACATTTTCAAATAATTGTTTTATAGTTTTTGCCCCCTGCGTACTTGAAAATTCATCTATTATACCCATTGGCCTATTGGTTCTTTTAATAATATTCCCTTCATTATCACAATTAAGATATTGTTTCGTATAGACAGTCCAAATTCCCTTTGCGTCCTTTTTTATCTCTATAAATCCATTTTTTAACCCCCACATGTATTTATCCTTTGACCATCTCCAACATGCTTTCTTACCACTATTATTATCTTTTGGATTAATATATGTATGATCAGGAGTTTCTATTGGATAATCTAGTGATTCTGAATACTGAATTGAACCCATACCCAACTTCTGTAGATAATACTTACCTCTGATCCTCTCATATTCATCACTACATTTATAACGTTCCTCATTACTTATATTTACTCCAGCTATCTCTATCATTGTAATATCTTTGGCGTAAACCAAAATATATTCATGTTTTATCCTGAATAGCTTACTATCCGAACTACCGCCACCTTCCTTATTGGTCCAGACCAAATTCGCAACAAAATTATTATCTCCAAATATTTCATTGCATAGCAAACGCAAGTTAGCTTGTTCAACATCACTAATACTAACAAAAATTAAACCATCGTCTTTTAATAAATTTCTGGCTAAATTAAGTCGCAAAGACATAAAAGATAGCCACTTACTATGGCAATAAGTGTCCTCTTTAACCACAAAAGCATCATCATACACAAAGTCTTTGTTTCCTGTATTATATGGCGGATCAATATAAATAACATCCACTTTTCCTCTATGCGTTTTCTCAAGCAAATGTAAACTATGCAAATTATCCCCTTCCAACAGGAAATTATAGTCCTCGCCCGGTGCCATACATATTCCGCGTTCTTTTACTTCCGTAAAAACCGGAATATTATCACGCATCATTACATCAACAGCTTCCTCATGCTCTTCCCATACAAGTCCATAGCGTTTTGATATCAGTTCTTTTTCAATCTGATTTATTGCAATCAAAGACTCATCATCGCTATGCTGTTCTTTTAAAGTTTCCAAAAACTCTATCATTTTATCCCGACGGATTTTAGACAAATTGCTCATACGTTTCTCCTGTTCTATACTTCATATTCCTGTTTTTCCTTTTTACTCAAACACAAGTAGTTCAAGTAACACTTCTGACATTTTTCCTTGCTACATTTTCGCGGCAAATCATTGTTTCTAATATTTGAAGCAGCATCTCTGATATCACGACTTACATTCTCAAGCAATCCTTCAGTTACTCTCTGACGTTCGCTTTCAGAATTATCCAAATTATAGATTTCCAAATAATCTGCAGTTTCCCCAGTTAATTTCTGATAGCCCAATGCATATATTTTTAACTGTTCTGCATTAATACACTCTGTAACTTCTCGACTAGCCGTTTTAAAATCGACGATATAAGTTTTCTCTTCACCGGATATTTCTCGACGTTTTACCAAGTCAATCCGTCCGTTTACCTTTATTCCATCTCCCATATCCAGTTCAATATCCGCCTCCGCCATTGTTATGTTTGCAAAATCGTCCTGATTTTTAGTTACATATCCAGATATGGATTTTTTTGCACCTTCCAACATGTTGTCTTGTAGCTTAGGATTTGCATAAGGTAAGTAAAAGCTGTCATTCACAATCTGCTCAATATCCTCAGATGACAATGTTTCTCCACTTAAGAATCTTCTATGTATATTCATAACAATCTCATGCATTGTCTTTCCATACCCTAACGCCGGTACAATAGGTTGTACAAATCCGTAAAACATGGATAACTTAAAACGGTATGCACAGTCAAAGTAATCCTGTAATATAGAAAAATTAAGATTGAGTGGGGCTGCATCCTCGCTCATAGGCGGAATATGATTCCCCGTATATACCATTTTTTCATCAAAGCCAAGCATATATGGAGATTCTTTCGCTTCTACCATAAACTCTGATACTTTCTTTTCTCTTGCATTTCCAGGAGATCGGGTTAGGAATAAAAACTTCTTTGCGCGCGTAATAGCAACATAAAACAATTTACGTTCCTCTTCTACGCCTCCTGCAAATCTATCTGCATTTGGAATCCAATCCTTTTCTATCACATGCCAAATACTCTTTCCTCCCATCTTTGCTGACGGAAAGTTATTATGATTCATCTGTGGAATAAAGACCGCAGTAAACTCTAATCCTTTGGATTGATGCACTGTCATAATATTCACCGCATCCGGTCTAATATATGTATTCGCAATATGTCCTTCTGGATAATATCCATCTGCGGTGTATTTTAAGAAATTGCAAAAGCTACTAAGCTTGTTAGCCGGTATTGTGGTGTAATAAATCGTTTCGAAATCATTAATTACCTGACTAAATTTTCCTAAATTATATAAAATAATCTCTGATGAATTTTTCTCATCTACAATTGATATTTTACGTAAAAAATCATGATATACTTTTTGTAATACAAACTCTCCGTAGAATTTTTTAGATTTTACATCAATTACATTTATCGTAGCAATTGCTTCTGCTATTTCCTTTTCATCTAATTCATAATCTATACTTTTCCAAAGCTGAAATAATTCCATCATTCCGATTGTACCGGCAAGATAATCAAATATTCCCTTTGCCGCCTGACATTCGGCAGTGCTGAACAGCTCATTTACGCCTTCAATAATGTATGGTATCTCATACTCGTCAAACATTTTGGCAATATCCGGTCCATGCTTACGTTTTCTAAGCAGGACAGCCATCTCAGAGTATTTAACACCCGAATCATGTAATGCCTTTATACGCTTCGCAATGAATTCATATTCTTCATCGCACCCATCAAACTCCCTATAAACCGTATCGCCTTCTTCATATTTTACGAGTTTTCCTGATTCCATTACTTTCGGTAATCGCTTTTCATTATTTACAATAACACGCTTTCCAATATCGACAATTGCTTCTGATCTCCTATAATCTGTTCCCAAAACAATATACTTATTGATTCCATATCTTTCTCTAAAAGTGAGTATATTCTCCGGATTACTTCCTCTAAACTGATAAATCGTCTGATCATCATCACCAACTATGCACAAATTACATCCACCTTGTTTGATAAAGTGAATCAACCTTTCCTGTATTGGATTTGTGTCCTGATACTCATCTACTGTCAGATACTTTATCTTACTTAAGATGACATCTGCGAAATCCTTATTGTTCTCCAACTGATTAAGCATCTCCTGCATAATCAAAGAATAGTCAAAATATTTCTTTCTATAGAATGTTCCTTTGAATTTATCAACTGCAGTTCTTGTTTTTTCATCCCACTTATCTCTTTCAAACCAATTTTCATTTAATGTACTCATTACACTCAAAAACAAATTGGTCTCTGTATATATTTTCAACCCCAAATCCGGCATACCACAGAAGTTATAATTTTTCTCAATATATAACTTCGTTTTAATTTCATCTAAAACTGTAAATTTCTGAAACTGAACAATATGTTCCTGTAATATCTTCAAGCAGAAACCATGTATTGTACCAATATACATATTGGCAAAGCCCTTGGTATTTCCCAACACTGCTTCACCATATTTATAAACCCTGCTCTTTAATTCTTCTGCTGCTTTCTCCGTAAATGTAAATGCGACAATATTCTCAGGCAAAATATCTGGATTTGATTTTAAAATATTAATTATTCTACGGGTAACAACACCGGTTTTACCGGCACCTGCACATGCAATTATTTCCAAATCCTCATCAATAGTTTTTACCGCTTCAATCTGATTATCAGACAGATTTTCAAACAAATCCATTGGTTATCCTCCTTGCCAAGTCTAAAAATATTAAAGACTATTTATTCAACATATTATTATACAGAAAATGGTATTCAAAAATCCGGACTCAATCCTTTACATACTCCATAATATCCCCATAGTCCACATCAAGCGTCTTGCAAATCTTGCCAAGCACACCCAATGTCACTTCTTCATCTCTCCTAAGCTTCGTCATTGTATTAGGTGCTATTGCTGCCTGCTTCCTCAAATCCGCTTTGCTCATTTTTCTATCCACTAATAACTTCCATAATTTGTTGTATGATACAGCCATAATGTACCCTCCATTATGCTTCAAAAACTTACAAAACTCCGATAAATATTATATCACAACAGCTTTTCATCTTCAATAAACTTTCGCACAACCTTGCGAAGTGACAATTTCAAAAGTTTATTCCATCGTCCACTTATCCGCAAAAATACCCTTCTTGCCTCTTTCCTGTCCTTCGCCAGATACGCACTTTGTGCCCACAAGCCCCTTCGTGCATCCGGTCAGGGTGCACAGCCCCCTAAAACCCCGTTTCCATATAGGTGCTCCACTTTTTGGAACCACTTTTATAAAAGTGCTCCATTTATTGGCGTCACTTTCCAAAAGGTGCTCCAAAAAGTGGAGCACCTATGTATATCCAATGGGTTTTAGGCATTTTTCCCTAACCAGTACAGCATTTTGCACCGGATATCCAAAATACGTATCTGGCAAAAGACATCTCCAAACTTACCTGTATCATTTTACAGCATAAAAATACCATTTCAGAAAATAGCAAAACCGACTGAATTTCTCCAGCCGGTCCTACTCACGCTTATCTTTCTACCACACGCTCAAGTCATCCAACGTATCCAGCCACACCTGTATCTCCCCGCTAAGCATTAATCTCACATACTCCACCGGGTCATCTATCGCCAGTGCATCCATCTTCCCTTGGGAGTTTGGAGTGGTTCGAAGACCACTCTCCCACTTCCCACAATCCAGACTTATGATGCAGTTGGTATCATAATGAATAACATTCACCATATTATTCTGCTCATTGTAAAATCCTCTTATCATTCTCACGACCAGCCACCTGCCTTTCTGTACCGCATCTCCGTTGCCATGTCCACCAGTTTGCTTTCCGGTTCCCCGGCAGCCTCCGCATTCAGCAAATCTGCCACCTGCTTCTGCTTATTGGGATAAAGGCGTCCGTAAATATTCATGGTCGTATTCACGGAATCATGTCCCACCCGCTGGGCGATCACCAACGGCTGCATCCCCTTCTCTATTAGCAAAGCAATGTGTGAATGACGAAGGTCATGCACACGGATAGGCTTTAGTTTAGCCTGCTCCGTCTTTTGTTTCATCTTCTTTTGAATTGCCCTGTCCGTGATAGGGAAGATTCGGTCCTCCGGTGTCAATCCACATTGCCTGTCCACAAAAGCCTTCATCCCCTCTACCAGAAACTTCGGAATAGTAATCTTTCAATTAGAACTTTCTGTCTTTGGTGGTGTTACATAATCGGTTTGATTTCTCCTGTAATAGGTCTTGGAGATGTTCACCGTCCCGTTTTCAAAATCAATATCCTCACTGGTAAGTGCCAGCAACTCCCCTACCCTGCATCCAAGCCAAAATAACATCTGAAAGATGATCCGATACATCTCCTCTTTCTCTGTAAAGCCCTGTATGAACTGTTCATACTCATCCTTTGTCCAGAAATTCAATTCCTTGGCATTGGCACGCCCCATCTTATCCACCTTCTTGCAGGGATTCTCTTTCAGCTGATAAAACCGCTCTGCTTAATTGAAAAGGGTTGTTACCTGATTCTGTATCATCCTCAGATATATTGGCTTATAATCCTGATTTAAAAGTGCATTCTGCCACTTGATGATATCCACGGGAGTAATCTCATTCATCTGTTTCTCGACAAAATAAGGAATAATCTTGGTTTCAAACAGTATCCGCTTCGTCATGATGGAACGCTCTTTCAGTCTCGGTGCCTTATCCTCAAAATACACCTCCACAAAGGAAGCAAACTTCATATCCATGCTGGCACTCTGTCTCCGCAAAAATTCCCGTTCTCACTGCCGGGCATCCTTCTTGGTGGCAAATCCACGCTTCATCTTGGACTTACTCTCACCGAGCCAGTCCTTATAGTTGCATTTGCAATACCAAGTGTTTCGTTTCTCGTCCTTATAAACCAGCATACTCATACCTCTCTTTTTTTGTAGCCGCCACACCCGGAATTATTCCAGGTATGGCTTATTCAGTTAT
>ENA-OPUE01000270-OPUE01000270.1-human-gut-metagenome-genome-assembly--contig:-NODE-270-length-47094-cov-9.799145_pt1 | contig 47094 bp, 50 predicted proteins | sample MGYA00241466_ERZ501924 | MGnify/ENA primary metagenome ERZ501924 (study PRJEB25962, sample SAMEA2042223) | human gut metagenome | biome: human gut; feature: human-associated habitat; material: faeces...
TAAATTTTTTGTAAAATTTGCTCTTTTACTTGTCTACTTTATTGACTATGGTCCAATAGTAACGAAGGTAACGAGAAAGAAAGATACTCTATATAACTGGTATCATTTTCTCTTTTTCCCGGTTCCATAATTAATTTCATATAGAATGGTCGTATATCTTCTGGTTACCCGTTACACTCGTTACCTTCGTTACCTCAGCCCAATTTTGCCGTTCCCGTTATACGAGAAACTCGTCTGCGTCCGTCTGCACATCCAGCCTGAGACACACGGCACGGACATTGATACCCTGAATCTTTTTCTGGCATTGCGTGTTTTCCCGTCCCTCGGCATTGGAAAATGCTTCGATGTAGCCGCGTTCACGAAATCCCCGGATACTTTTAGTGTAGGAGAAGCCTCCATCTTCAAAAGCCTGCCGCAGGACAGCAGCGATGATGTACACCTTGCCGGGTTCAATTTTTCCGTAGCATGGGGTAATCGTCGTTTCAAACCGGGTCTTATTGGTTGCGACCCAATCAATGAGAAAATGCCATGCTCGCTCGACAACATCTTCCTTTTCGAGAGACTTGGCATTCTTCAGCACTGTATCTCCAAGAGAGACGGCTTCTGCAAAAGCATCCTCTATGGCTATACCCCACAGACTGACGGAAGCATAGCAGTCAGCTAATGCCAGGACAGCGATGTTGTCCAAATGGGCTCCGGGGTCTCCCTCAAAGCCGGTTTGAAGCTTTTCTCTGATCGTCTCGTAGTTTTGTCTCAGGGTTTCTTTGTTTGTCAGAATATTTCCGATCAGATACTCGATGTATCGTTTTCCGGCAAAGCCGTAGTTGCTCTCGCTGATCTGATGGATGAATCGCCCCTGTTCGGCATCCGCTGTGGGCGGGCCGTATAATTCCAGTACACGGCTATCCACGCCGTCCATTGCGTTTTCGGCAGATAGGGGCTGTTCGCCGGTACTGATAATACAATTGCGCCAGGTCGGCACATCCTGCAAGCCGCCATTCCTGGAACCCCGTGTTTTTCCATAACCGTTCCCCAGAGAATATACAATGAGGGACGGAGACAGACGCTTTTCGTTGAGTACCTGCAATTCGTCCAGACCCAGCGGCAGGTGCTTCAGCGTACCTGCTTTCCGTTCCAGACCGACTGCCGTACTGTTAAAGTTGCCCATGAGTTTCATGGGGTCTCCCCAAATGGAGAGAGCGAATTTTAATGCGGCAGTTTTACCGCTTCTGGACGAGTGCCATACATGGAGAATGATCACTCTGTGCTGGAGCAGTTCCAACAGTGGGGATGCGAAGGATGCCGCCATGATTGCACGAGCAAATGGATTCTTGCGAAGCTCTGTTGCAGTTCTGAGCCACAGATCATAATCGCCTGATTCGGTGATGGCACTGACGAGGTGGTCGGCATCTTCGCCTTCATAGACATAGTCGTTCTTTACTGCACAGGGATAGAACTCGTTACCAACCCAGCCGATACGGTCAATGCTGCGAACAAAGGGGATCACCTTGCTGTTCTGTGTTTCGTAGGCAGTCAGGTATCTGACCAGCCCCTCCGCATTATCTGTGGACACAGGTAAACCATTGTCAGAAAGATTGACCAGTTTGTTTCTGTTGAAAACCACCGACCTCGGTGCGACGATCTCTTTCCAACGGTGGTTACGGTAGTGACTGAGAACCAGCCTTTCCCGCCCGGTATCAATATTCTCCAACCTGCGTGATATGACAACAGGCTCGTGACAGAGGTTCACAGGAAACCCCACACCGTTCTCATAGCAGATGCTGTTAACGCCTTCCTCTATGGAAATGCGGTATCCCTGCGGCTCCATCGCCCCGGGTGTCTGAAGCCCCCCAGATTGATCTCAGTGGGTTCTATCTCAAACTCCGGTTCTGCCATTGCCTCGGCCTCTGCACGGACTGCACGCTCGAAGTCCCGCAGACCGACGCCGATCTCCCGTATTTTCAGCTTCATCTTTCCGTATTCTGCCGGGAGTGAATTTTTTGCATAGGCGGCAAGTCTTAAAAGGTATGGGTCGTATACCTCCCCGGCAGTAAGCCGTTCCTTGCGGAGGACAGCCTCCAGCTGCTCCTTTTTGGACAGGAGCGCAAACACGACCGGCGCCTTGACACCGCAGCCACCCTCCGGGCAGGGGAATCCGAGTTTTTCCCGGATATATCGACAGGTACAGGGTTTCTTTGCCTCCAGACAACGCCGAATCTTATAGTCCGTTTCATCCGTGCTGTACCCGTTGTAAAGAGAACTGTATTCATGAAACTTTTCTGCACCATCCGCAGCCAGGACAATATTGCTGCCCTGTGCCTTCCACTCCGGCTCTGTCACGGCATTGGGATCATCCAACATCTTTCTGCAAAACAGGCATCCATCCATGATCCTGTCGGCACTTCCGACCACACGCTCATCTGCCTCAAAGGGAATTTTCTCCTGCTGCAAAGCGGTATCACGGTAAGCCGCAAAGTCCTCAAGGGTATAAAAAATACCGCTGTTCTCGAGGATGCGGCACTCTGCAGGGCTATCCAATTTGTTGTTCCGACTTCCGGGGACTCGAAATAAGTGGGAAATGTTGAATACATTATCTATCTTGTAGCCAGCGGCTTCATAGGCTTGCATGGCAGCTTTCCCAAACCCGCTGAAGACTCGCTCGACCTCCTCTCTGTCTGCGTCCTTTGTGATGGGTATCGGTTCTTTGAAAACCCATACCCCATACACACCATATCCGGAATCGATCAGCAAGGTCGGAGGTGGAAATCCCTCCAACGGTTTTAATGCATCTCCAATCGTTTCAGGCAGCTTCTGTTCCGTATGGGCAGGCCCACGAATGTCTACATCCGCTGTCAGGCAATTGACAACCGTAACATCCTCATCACCGCCACGAAGCCCGGGCGGCAAATCTGTTCTGCGCAGATTCGGGTCGATATAAGAGTTGTATCCTTCCAGATGAGCGGATACGACCTCTTCGATCTCCTCCACCGAAGAACAGCGGAATATTTGCCTCCCACCGTTCTTTCCGAAGGCTGTCACCGTAAGGATTCCGTCTTTGCTTCGCAAAAGCAGTTCGTAGTATTCTCTGTTGGTCATGCCACCACTTCCTTCCCGCTCCCAGCACGCAGTTCTGCCTTGATGGCTGCGATCTGCAGTTTGCGGATTTCCTTTACCGCTTCATAAGGCGTAGGGTCGGAGATGCCGACATAATTCTTGGGGTCGAGCATTTCTTCGCATCGCTTTTTCATTTCACGCTGCACTTTCCTGTTGCGCATATTCTCCCTCCTTCTTGTAAAATGACAGACTTCTCCCGTAACAATTAAGGTCAACATCCGGAAATACTCCGGGAAATGACCGGCACCCGCCACGGTCAGATTGTCTTTTTCGTGCTCTGTTCATGAGAGCGTGCGTTCCTCGCTGTACCTTCACGCAGCCATTCCTTGTATGCCTCCACGGGGATGAGGATTCTGCTCCCGACATGGATCACAGGGAAATCCGGCTGTTTGACCAGCTTGTATGCTTTTGGAAGGCTGATTCCCATTTGGGCTGCCAGTTCCTGCACGTTCATTGTGGTTTTCTCCATCGCCTTTTCCTCCTTTCGCTGAAAATGGGCAAAAAAAGACCATCGGGTCAGTGATTTACTCTCATTGACTCGATGGTTGACTCTGATTTTCACTATTTGACTTTGATTGACTCTGATTCTATGTCGCAGGAGCATAGCCTCCGCAAGCCTGTGCATTTGCACCGATTTGCATTCACATAATATCACATCAGAATTAAGATTGCAATAGGTAAATAGAAATAAATGCAGATTTATTTGTAAATATTTTTAGAAATCATTGTATTTGCAACGAATCTGTGATATGATGTACTCATAAATCATAGTAGGAGGACTCTATGGGAACAGACAGAATCAAACAGCTTAGAAAGCAAAAAGGGCTTACGCAGAAAGAAATGGCAGAAGCTGTTGGTGTCGGGGTGTCCACCGTTGCCATGTGGGAAAGCGGAAAACGAACTCCAAGCTTCAAGCTGCTGAACGACCTGAGCGACCTTTTTGACAAATCAATAGATTACATCCTCGGCACATCTGATGACGATAGATCCCCAAAGCTGAACGATGCTCAAGTTGAGCAGCTTGGCACATGGGAGATACAGAGCGAGTTGATTGATATTCTCAGGCAATATCTGCAACTTGATGAATATGGAAAGATGAATATACGATCACTTCTAAACCGGGAATTGGTTCGTTGCCAGGAGCAGGGAACCGCTGAGCGTGTTGGCGGGTTAAAAATTGGCATCCAATATGATAGCGCGGAACAATAGGTCATAGAAAAATATGTACCGATTTTGGAGTCATCCCACTGACAATAGCCCTATCGTCTCAACAGCGAAAAAAGCAGTTTATTGTCTCAACTGTACGAAAAACCAGGCGATAGGGCTATCGTCAAAGCAAAAAGAAAAGGGATTCCGGGAGGATGCCAGATACGGCAATTTCTCGAAATCCCTTTATTTCTGGGCTTTTTCAGCCCCTGTTTACTTGTTCCGTGACAGAAGTACTACCGTCTCCACATGGCTTGTGTGTGGAAACATATCGACTGGCTGAATTTTTTTAACCTTATAGGTGCTATTCTGAGTGAGGTAATATAAATCTCTTGCCATAGTTTCAGGGTTGCAAGAAATATATACTACCGTTTTTGGTGACATTTTAATAAGGGAAGAAAGAAATTTTTTATCACTACCCGCTCTCGGAGGGTCCATAAAAACTACATCAGGCTTTTCATCTTCTTCCGAGGCGAATTCCATAAATTCGCCTGCATCACCTTGATAAAATCTGATATTCTTGAGGTCATTTGCTCTTGCGTTTTGTACAGCATCTTTGACGGCATCTTTATTAAGCTCTACTCCGATTACTGAACCTGCACCATTCTTTGCGGCAATAATACCTATTGTACCAATGCCACAATAGGTATCGAGTACAGTTTCGTTGCCCTTTAACTTAGCAAATTCTATTGCCTTGCCATAAAGCACCTCAGTTTGTATAGGGTTTATCTGATAGAAGCTTTTTGGTGAGATTCGGAATTTACAGCCACACAAAATATCCTCTATATATCCCTTGCCATAAAGAATTTTTTGTACATCACCAAGCACGAGATTTGTTCTGTATGGATTTATATTCTGTACAACAGTTTTTATTTCGGGAAATTCCTTAGTTATAGCTTTGACAAAATTATTTTTAGACGGGAAAACTGGTGTACCTGTTACAAGAACAAGCATAACTTCATTTGTTGCAAAACCTCGTTTGACAAGAATATGCCTTAAAAATCCTCTTTGAGCATCTTCATCATAGGTTGTAAGCTTGAAGGATTTAAGCATTTTACGAACAGTAACAATTATTTTATCAGCTATAGCATCTTCAATCATACATTCATCAATACCAACTATGCGGTGAGTTCCTGATTGATAAACACCCGAAATTATTCTGCCATTTCGGTCGGTTCTGAATGCGGCTTGAACCTTGTTGCGATAATGAAAAGGATTTTCCATTCCTATTATTGGCTGAACCTTGCAAAATTGCGAAAGAAATTTTGAAACTTTTTTCTGCTTAAAGGCAAGCTGTTCCTGATATGTAAGGTTCTGAAGCTGACAGCCACCGCATTTTTTATAGACAGGACAGCTTCCTCTTTTTATATTATCTTTTGTATTGCTCATAATATTTCCTCTTTTATTTTTAAAAAATTTCTTATTACTTTAGTTATATAAATTTAAAATAAAAATAAAAGCCGAAATCCTTTGCTTTCGTAGGAATTTCGGCTTTGGCGTTCCCGAGGTGATTCGAACACCCGACCTATCGCTTAGGAGTTCATTCCGAAGCGTTATTTCCAAGATAAACAAACCTCAACTTTTCCCATCCTAATGCGGTTTTCAGCAGGAAATGTGGTTGCCTTTTACCACCTAAAATGTGCTAACACAAACGAGTTGTGTGTATTCCTGTTAGCAAGGTGTTAGCACGCCCTCTAAAAAAGTTGTCGCATGAGGTGGTAGTTTTGGGATGTACTTCTTAAGCAATTATTATGCAATAGTAGTATAACACAAATATAAAACATAGGCAAGGCTGAAAATTCAACAACTAACCTTGTCAGCAAGTACAGTCAGTCATACGCCAGTGACAGCTCTATGGGGCAATATATGCCGATAGTGTGGATAGGCTTTGCAATATTCATGTTGCTTTGCGAAGGCTTTACAACACAGCTTGTATCAATATGGTTCGTTCTCGGCTCGGTTTGTGCCGCCATAACAACTATATTTACAAGCGACATAACAATCCAGTCGGTTGTGTTCCTTGCAGTGTCACTTGTTTCGCTGATTGTGACACGACCACTTGTAAAACGCTTTAAAAAGCGTAACAAGACAACGGGAACAAACGCAGACCGCCACATCGGTTAAGAGGGCAGACTACTTTCAAAATCAACCGTATAACGATAATTTTATTATAGCATATAATCGTTTAATAACGACGATAATTATAATTTTTTTGGTTTTGCACATGAGTTGCGAACTTTTATTGGACAAGGCAGATAGACACGCATAGGAGAATAATAATCGGTGCTTTTAGATTTCATCATATTCAAAATAAATCTAATGCCGTAAATACCCATTGCATATACAGGTGCGTTTACCGTAGTGAGCGGAGGGTTTGTATATTCCGAAAGCTCCGTGTTATCAAATCCCATAACAGAAATATCCTCAGGAATTTTGTAACCGTTTTCTTGCAGAGCTCTCATTGCACCGATTGCAATATGATCGCTTGCCGCAAAAATAGCTGTGGGGAGATTTCCTTTGCTGATCATTTCTGACATCATTTTATAACCTGATGATGTTGAAAATTTGTCCTGCATAATAAACCCATCATATTTAATGTTTAGTGCATCGCAAATGTCTGTGAAAGTGTTGAGTCGTTTATCAGGAAATATCGTTCCGTCCTCAAGCTGTTCAATGCCTCCGATAAAGCCAACTGTTCTATGGCCTAAATCATATAGATATTTAATTGCATCGGACACTGCCTGACGAAAGTCGAGCGATATGGATGTGATTTCAATATTCTCAACGGTCATATCAAGAAAAACAATTTTATTATTCAATGAATGCAGTAATTTTATTTCTTGTTTACTAAACTTCCCGAGGCAGATTATGCCATCAACATCGCAGAGTACATTCTGATAGTCATTGTCTGTTTTAAATGTTCGTACAATACTTATATTATTTTTTGAACAGTAGTCCTCGATACCCTGTCTCATCAAAAAGTAATAATTATCTTCAATTTCCTGTTTGGAAGAGAACCATTGTAGAATTCCAATGCGACATGAAGGTGCTGATGTAACCCTTTTTTTCTTTACATAATTAAGTTCTTTAGCTGCTGCAAATATTTTTTGCTTCGTTTCAAGCGAGGTGCTTAGGGTAGTGTCGTTATTAAGCACTCTTGAAACAGTAGCTACTGATACATTTGCCTTTTTGGCAACATCTCTGATTGTAGCCAATTGAATCACCTCACTACCATTATAGTGAAATATTACTAAAAAATCAAGTATTGTTTAGTAAAAAACGGAGAAAGAAAAAATGTTTACCAAAAACTATTGACAGTTTACGAAACAAACCGTATAATTTAGTTAACATAAAAGCAAAAGAAACATTATTATTAAATAATAACGAAATCTTTTGTGCAGGTTGTCACGGCGTTTCATTTAAAATTAAAAGGAGGAAAAATTATGAAACAGACATCATCACAACCAAGACTTGATGGCAAAATCCCAGGTAGAATCAAATACACCTTTGCTTTAGGTGCCCTCGGCAAAGATATGATTTATGGTATGATTGCCACATTTTCAATGATTTATTTCACAGACATCATCAAGGTCAACCCGGTATTTATCGGCATAATGTTCTTTGTTGCAAAGTTATGGGATGCCTTTAATGATTTGTTTATGGGTATGATTGTTGATAACACACGCAGCAGATGGGGTAAATTTATTCCATGGCTTGTAATAGGTACGCTGGTTAATTCAATTGTATTTGTTGTTTTATTCACAGACTTCCACCTCGATGGCGTTGGACTTTGCGTATTTGCAACAGCAGCTTACATACTCTGGGGTATGACTTACACAATTATGGATATTCCTTATTGGTCAATTATTCCTAACCTTACTTCAAATCCTGAGGAGAGAGAAAAAGTTTCGGTACTTCCGAGAATCTTTGCAAGTATCGGTCAGTCACTTGTTATTGCAGGCTTTGGTGTTCAAATTATTGAGGCTCTCAGCGGCGGCACAACAAATCAGGCAGGTTATCACAGATTTGCAATCATAATTGCAATTGTATTTATTCTTACAATCGGTATTACAGTAATCAATCTTCCGAAAAAGAGAGATGATTCTGTTCCGGAAAAGAAAGTTAAGTTTAAAGATATTTTCTCAATCATCGGCAAGAATGATCAACTTCGTTGGGCGGTAACTCTTATCTTCCTTTACAACATCGGCATTCAGTGCATTATGGGTGTTGCTACATATTATTTCAAATATGTTTGCGGCAACGCAGGAATGATGTCATCATTTATGATCAGCGCATCAATCGCAGAGGTTGTAGGTCTTATCGTATTCCCTAAGGTTGCAAAATTTCTTTCAAGAAAAACTTCGTTCCTTCTTGCGTGTATTTTACCTGCATTTGGTCTTATAATGCTTTTGCTCGTAGGTATTTTTGCTCCGCACAATGTTGTGCTCACATCAATTTCAGGTGTTATTGTAAAACTTGGTACAGGTCTTGAACTTGGTTGTGCAACAGTATTCCTTGCAGATGTTGTTGATTACGGTGAATTTAAGCTTGGAACAAGAAATGAAGGCGTTGTATTCTCACTCCAGACGCTTATCGTAAAATTCACAGCAGCTCTTACAGCACTCGGTATTGGCGCGGCACTTGGAAGCACACAGTATATTCCGGGACAGGAACAGTCATTTGCAACAGTAGCATCAATCAGTACACTTATGTGCATTGTTCCTGCGGTTTGTATGCTTATTGCTTATGTTGTTTACAGAAAGAAATATAAACTCAATGACGGTATGATGAAGAAGGTTATAAACACAATCAGTGCAAGAAGAGAAGGCAAGATTGATATGACACAACAGCTTGATGAAAGCGGTAACACAGAGCCTTCTATGTTCCTTCCTACAGTTGCGGAAAAGGCAGGTAAATAAAATGATTGATACTAAAACAGCAATTGAAAAAATTACAAACGGCGAATTTGATAATCTTTTCACTGATATATATATAGATTCATCAATGATTGATTATCAGAAAAAAAGATATGTTCATGCAATTGAGCAGTATGAAACAATTTTTTGCCCTGATAAAGTAGCAATATTCAGTGCTCCCGGCAGAAGTGAGGTTTGCGGTAATCATACAGATCACCAGCATGGAATGGTGCTTGCAACATCCATTAATCTTGATACTATTGCTGTGTCGGCCAAGAATAACAATGATGTTGTAAGATTTGTTTCTGACGGTTATGATATGATTACTCTCAATATAAATGACCTCGAAGTTAATAATGATGAGGCAGGCACAACGGTCAGCCTCATCAGAGGTGTTCTTCGTGGACTTAAGGATCATGGATACAAAATTGGTGGATTCAATGCTTATGCAACAAGTGATGTACTTGTTGGTGCAGGACTTTCATCGTCAGCAGCTTTTGAAGTAGTTGTCGGAACTATTATTTCTGGCTTATATAATGATATGAAAATAAATTCAGTTGAGATTGCTCAGATTTCTCAGTATGCTGAAAATGTATTTTTCAAAAAGCCGTGCGGACTTATGGATCAAATGGCTTGTTCAGTCGGAGGAATGGTTAACATTGATTTTAAAGATCCGACAAAGCCAATTGTTAAGAAAGTACCTACCGAATTTGAAAAATATGATTACAGTCTTTGTATTGTTGACACAAAGGGCGATCATGTTGATCTTACAGATGATTATGCTATGATTCCCTCGGAAATGAAAAAGGTTGCAAATTTTCTCGGAGAAGATTATCTGAGAGATTGTGATTCAAACGAATTTTATATTCGCCTTGACGAAATTCGTGAGGCTGTTGGCGACAGACCGGTACTTCGTGCAATTCATTTCTTTAATGAGGAGCATAATGTTAAAAATGCCGTTTCGTCACTTGAAAACGGTAAGTTTGTTGAATTCCTTGACGCAATCAGAAAATCCGGTAATTCATCGTTTAAGTATCTTCAGAATGTATATACAACAAGAGATATTCAACATCAGAACATCTCGGTAGCCCTTGCACTAAGCGAAAGCCTTCTTCGCAATTACGGCGTGTGCCGTGTTCACGGCGGTGGATTTGCAGGTACAATTCAGGCGTTTGTCAAAAATGATTTTGTAAGTAATTACAAAGAATTTATAAATAAAATTTTCGGAGAAAACTCATGCCATGTTCTCAAAGTAAGAAAATACGGCGGAATAAAAGTAATGTAATTATGTAGGTTTTGTTTTTATTAAGGAGGACAAAATGAAAATTCTTGTTTTAGGCGGTGCCGGATATATCGGTTCGCATACAGTTTACAGACTTATTGAAAGTGGTAATGAGGTTGTTGTATTCGATAACCTTGAAACAGGTCATATCGAGGCGGTTCATCCCAAAGCAAAATTTTATAAAGGTGATCTCAGAAACAGAAGTGAAATTGACAGCGTTTTTGATAAAGAAAAAGGTATTGATGCTGTAATTCATTTTGCAGCCAATTCACTTGTCGGTGAAAGTATGACCAACCCTCTCAAATATTATGATAATAACCTCAACGGCACAAAGGTTTTGCTTCAGTCAATGGTTGCTCACGGAATTGATAAGATTGTATTTTCATCAACAGCGGCAACATACGGTGAGCCTAAGAGAACTCCTATTCTTGAAACCGATCCGACAAATCCGACAAACTGCTACGGAGAAACAAAAAAATCCATGGAGAGAATGTTCTATTGGGTTGAAAAAGCACATGGTTTAAGATATGTTTCTCTCAGATATTTCAATGCATGCGGAGCACATATCAGCGGAAAAATCGGTGAGGCACATAATCCTGAAACCCACCTTATTCCGATTATTCTTCAAGCGGCACAGGGTACCCGTGACCACATAAGTATTTTTGGTGCTGATTATCCCACATCTGACGGAACTTGTATTCGTGATTATATCCATGTCACTGACCTTGCACAGGCTCATATTCTTGCAGTTGAATATCTTATGAAGGGCGGTAAAAGTGATATATTCAATCTTGGCAACGGTGTAGGTTTTTCTGTCCGTGAGGTAATTGAAAAAGCAAAGGAGGTTACACAGAAAGATATTAAGGTTGTTGAAGAAAGCAGAAGAAGCGGCGATCCTGCTGTATTGATTGCATCAAGCGATAAGGCGAAAACTGTACTTGGCTGGAAACCTGAGTATGATGATCTGGGAACAATTATTAAAACAGCGTGGAAATGGCATTCAACACACCCCAACGGCTATAGTAAGTGAGGCGGTATTTATGAAGAACAGCGTTTACGGCTTAATATTAAGACTTGTTTCATACGGAATCAATACAGGGCTTATTGAAAAAGAGGATATAATCTACACGCAAAATAGGCTTTTGTCGTTGTTCAATATGGATGAACCCGATGACAGTTGTACTTGCCTTACAGCAGATAACGAGGATACTCTTGAAGAAATTTTGTCGGGACTTCTTGATTATGCATACGAAAAAGGAATCATTCCCGAAAATACAGTAACATATCGCGACTTATTTGATGTGAAACTTATGGCTTCACTTGTTAAGCGACCGTCAGAAGTAATAAGAGAATTTTGGCAGAATTATAGCTTTTCTCCTAAACTTGCAACCGATAGCTACTATAAATTCAGCTGCGATACCGATTATATAAGAAGATATCGTATTAAGAAAGACTTAAAGTGGAAAACATCAACCGAATACGGTGATATTGATATCACGGTAAATCTTTCAAAGCCTGAAAAAGATCCGAAAGCTATTGCAGCGGCAAAACTTCAAAAACAGTCGGGCTATCCGAAATGTTTGCTTTGTAAGGAAAATGAAGGATATGCCGGAAGAGTAAATCATCCTGCAAGAGATAATCACAGAATTATTCCGCTCACCATTGACGGAGATAACTGGTTTATGCAATATTCTCCGTATGTTTATTACAATGAACATTGTATTGTATTTAACGGTGAGCATACACCAATGGTAATCAATGATTCTACATTCAAAAAACTGTTTGATTTTATTTCACAGTTTCCGCATTATATAATCGGTTCGAATGCTGATTTGCCGATTGTAGGCGGTTCAATACTTACACATGAACATTTTCAGGGTGGCAGATACAGCTTTGCACTTAATAGGGCAGAGGTTGAAAGAAAGTTTATTGTTAACGGCTTTGATGATGTGGAGTGCGGAATTGTAAAGTGGCCTATGTCAGTTGTAAGATTGACAGGTAAAAACAAGGACAGCATTATTTCATTATCTTCTTATATTCTAAAGAGTTGGAGAGCGTACACGGACGCAGATGTTGGCATTTTTGCTGAAACAGACGGTGAAATTCACAACACTATCACTCCGATTGCTTTTACAAAGGATGGAAAATTTGTTATTGACCTCGTTCTCAGAAATAATATTACAAGTGAAGAGCATCCTCTGGGAGTATTTCATCCTCATGCAAATTTGCATCATATTAAAAAAGAAAATATCGGCCTTATTGAAGTTATGGGACTGGCAGTATTGCCCTCAAGGCTTAAAGATGAAATGGCTATTTTAAAGGATGCTATTCTTAATCACAAGGATGTAAGTGAAATTCCGAAAATCAGCAAACATTCCGAATGGGTAAATGAATTTGTTTCGCAGTATGATGAAATCAATGAAAATAATATTGATTCAATAATTCAAAATGAGATAGGAATGGTGTTTCTTAAAGTTCTTTTGGATGCAGGTGTATTCAAAAGAACTCCTGAAGGACAAAAGGCTTTTGATAAATTTATAAAGACGCTGTAGTAAAGGAAGTGCTAAAATGTCAAAGTTAAGGGTAGTGAATTTTGAACCTACATCCAAAGGTGAAAACACTCATCTTTATATAATAGAAAATAACAGCGGAGCAAGCGTGACATTATGTGATTTAGGTGCAAGTGTCGTTTCGATAAAAGTTCCCGACAAAAACGGTAGTATTAGAGATGTAGTTCTCGGCTATGAGCACATTGACGGTTATGAATTTGACGGAACATACTTCGGTGCTACTGTCGGAAGATGTTGCGGAAGAATTGCTTACGGCAAGTTTACTCTTAACGGAGAAGATTATCAGCTCTCTGTAAACAATGGGAGTAACCATCTACACGGCGGATTTAACAACTTTAGCCGCAAAGTGTGGCTTGCGGTAGTTGATGATAAAGTTCCAAATACAGTTCTATTTATGCTTGATAGTCCCGACGGTGATGAGGGCTATCCCGGAAATATGAAGGTCTTTGTACGCTACACCTTTGATGATGAAAATGTACTTACGATAAAATGGTCGGCAGTTTCTGACAAAGACACAATATGTAATCTGACCAATCATTCATATTTTAATCTTAACGGACATAAAAGCGGTAAAGTTACAGAAAATCACAAGCTGAAAATAAATGCAAATTCCTTCATACCGATAAATTCAAACCTCAATCCCACAGGAGAGATAACTCCCGTTAAGAATACATCGTTTGATTTTACCGAACCCAAGTTAATTGGAAATGGTATTGACAGAAAAAACGAGCAGATTGGTTTTGCAAACGGTATTGATCATATGTTTGAGCTGAATCATTCTGATGAAGAATTTGTGCTTGCAGCCGAAGCTGAGGGCATTGATAGCGGAATCACATTAAAATGCTATACTTCTCAAAAAGGTGTTCATGTATATACAGCAAATTATGTCGATGTTTTGTCCAATATGGGAAAGGATTCAGCGACATACGGAGAAAATTCAGCGTTTTGTCTTGAAACCCAGGGCTTTCCCGATGCTGTAAATCACAAGACTTTTCCTACGACAATATTAAAAGCAAACGAAAACTATACACAAACTACAAAATATATTTTTGGTATAAACAAATAAAATGAGCTAATTTCTAACTCCTTTAAAAATAAAATCTCTCTAAAATCAAGGACCACCTATTTTTCTTGGGTGGTCCTTGATTTTTAATCTATGAGGATGTTTCATGTTTTACAGTATTACACCGTCTTAAAAATATTCTGTTTTAGCGGTTATGTGCCGAGCTGTGGAATAAAAGCAGTGTGGATAAGCTGTGAAAGTGTGTCAGAAATATTATCATAAAGAATACTGAGTGCGTCATAATTTCCGCATTTTACAAGACTTCGTGCACCGCCAAATCACTCATGTGGTTTTGCGGTAAATTTTGTAACTGTACAATTCTGACTGAAAATCGACCTGTTCTGTTTGCACCGTAAAGCCGGGATATTCCCCTTGTACGGTTGTTTTTACAAACTACATTTTTCATTGCCGTATATTTCTTAGCGCTGTTTTTGTTTTTATATTAAAATACGCTTAGGATAGATTTCTTTATCCTCCGCATCAAATTCATAATTTTCATTACCCCAACTTTTTAAAAAATAATCACTTTTCCCTAATATAATATTTTATAATCTTTCAAGGATTAGTGTGTCTTTGTATCTGTCATCAGTAAACACCTGTGGGAATGGCTGCCCCTTTGTGGTATCTTTATATGCGTTTACCCACGTATACTTAACGACCTCATTAACGCTTTGATTGATTGCTTCAAAGTGTTTTGTAGCACACTTTATTTTAATATGTTCATCATCATTAAGCCCCTCAGCTTCCTTATCCCATTTTGTTTCTGCGATAAAATACATAGCAAAGTTCTCGTTGCCCTTTTGATAGACAATCGCCCAGTCAGGAGAGTAATTTCCTGCCGGAGTTTCAAGAACAAAACCGCCTTTTTTTGAGCTTAGTGTATAGCATTACATTCGGATCATCGTCATTTGCAAACTTCCATTCACCTTCACTGTCAAACTTATATTTCAAGTTCATAGCTTTTTTATGAGCTGGATTTGGTGTAAACAGATACTTTATCTCGTCCTCATTGACAATCTTATCCACCTCGAAAATGTCCTTTTCAAGAGCACCAACGCCCTCAATTAGTTCGGCTGTCAAAAACTCCTTACTCTTGAATTCTTTGAGCAGCTTGTTAATTGTTTTAATCGCTTCTTCAAGATAATCCTGATTGTTAATTTTGTTCCTTGCTTCTGCTGATAAACCTTTTATTATTCTTATGATAGCCAATCTCGGCAACATTGTATTTGCCATTATCACATTTACAAGGTCAAACAAGGGCTTTGGCTCATAGGTTATTGTGTGAGTGTCACTATCTTCGACCTGCTTTTGTGCATTTGCCATCTTCATCTTTCGGGAATCGTTGAAATCAACTTCGGCTTTTGTTATTTCAAACTGAATATAATCATTTTTTCGTAGGAGTTGATTTTCAATTCCGGATGTTGCTCTGAGGATAAATTCGTCCTTATCGAGCTTATAGCGATATACAGAACGCTTCTGCAAAATAGACAAGTCAAGCGGAAAATCCCTGATCTTTTCGAGCCTTGCATCGTCACGTTCCTCCTGTGTGGAGAAAAGGTCATCGAGCGTCGGCAGAGTGAAGTCGCTCTTTCTGTCTGCCACCTGACAACACCTCCTTTGTGAAATCAGCGTATGCCAGTGCTACCTTGCTGTTAGGCTCGTATGCGTAAATACTTTTGCCTTTGGAAGTTACCTCGGCGGCTTTGACCGCCATCGGGATTTTTGCTTTGTAGATTTTAACAACACTTCCAAAGTTGTTCCGTATTGCGTCCACAGTGCTTTTAGCAAGGTTTGTCCTGTTATCGACGAGCGTCAGCAAAATGCCGTCAATCGCCAAATTAGGATTTGTATGTGTCTTTACCTTTGAAACAGTCCGAAGAAGCTGTGTCATAGCCCTTGCAGGCAAATACTGAGCCTGAACAGGGATAATCACGTTGTCTGCTGCCGTCAAAGCATTCAAGGTCAACATACCGAGTGATGGTCTGCAATCAATAAGGATGTAGTCGTAATTTGACTTAACCATATTAAGATAACTCTTTAAGATGTTCTCACGGCTCATAGCCGTCACAAGGTACATCTCCAGCGCTTCCAAATCTGTGTTGGAAGGAATGAGGTCTACGCCTTCTTCGTGGTGGAGAATACCGCTTTTTACATCTGTGCTATCGTCACGGATAATCTCGTGCATTTTGGTAGCGAGGGTAACAGGGATTTCATCGACACGCTGCCAACCAAGACAGGTAGTTAAATCTCCCTGTGGATCACAGTCAACGAGGAGCACCTTTTTACCTTTATTCGCCAAGCCAATGCCCAAGTTCATTGTGGTAGTCGTTTTTCCGACACCGCCCTTCTGATTGCATATAGCAATAGTTTTGCAGTTTGGCATTCGTTTTCCTCCTTTCAAATAGTTTTATAGCTGTCCTGCAAAAACAGCTATGTAACTTTTCCGCTTATTTGTCCTCGACACCCCAGCGGATAGATAAATCTATATGGGAAGTTCTTCAAGCGCCTGACTGCTATCAGGCTCATAGGAATCTCACCTCTGCCGGGTTCTCCGCCAGCTTCGTAGAGAAGTATCATTATCGCTTGTGTAGGTCGTCGCCATATCGGGAGCAGCCCGATACTCACAGACGGAATTAGCGCTCGCTCCTGAAAGGAGGTCATGGCGTACCGCTGAGGTAGCTTTACATTTCTGCTTACACAAGTAACGTACTTGAAGAAATGATATTCAGTTGTCAAAGGTCTGTGAAAAGGTCTTTTCCGATTGCTCGGAAAAAAGCCCTTTCACCTATACCCAATGGGAAAGGGTGTTTTTTAAGTCTATTTTCAAAATTTTTTTATTTTTTTGAAAAAAGTTGAATAAACGCAAAAAAGCCGCCTGCTCCAATTAAGGAACAGACGGCTAAATAGCTTAATTTAAATGTATATTACCTTTATATTCTTTTTTCGGGATTTGTATAGCTTGACGATGATTTCATCCAATACATCAGTGTATTTACCCTGTACAATCATTTCATTTTTGAGGTCAATAAGTGATTTCAAAACCTCGGAGCGTTCTTCATTCGTAAGATATATATGGTATTTAGGGCCTTTCATAATAATCACTTCCTTATACCATTATTATATATAGAAAGGATTTGTTTTCAATTATGCGAATATACTACCACCATACCGCACAACTAATCTGTTAGCAGAGATTAATTGGAATTTTTAACGCTGTTAGCAAAACGACGGTTTTTGTTAGCAAAATCAGCGATTTCGTGCTAACACCTGTTAGATAACCACACACTTTTGTTAGCACGATCACGGAAGCGGAAGCCGTAAAAAGAGAAAAGCCGCTTTCGATGAAAAATCATCAAAAACGGCTTAAAATGGCGTCCTCGGCGGGATTCGAACCCACGGCCTTCCGCTTAGGAGAAGCCCCGGAATGGCATTTTATTCTCCCTTGAAATCCTCGAAAATCCTTGATTTTACTGGCTTTTCCGAGATTTTAGTGTTAATCAATTCTCTTTTGAAATCTGCTAATTTTACGCCGTTTTTTCCCTTCATTTTAGCAAGGTATTAGCAAATGCAAAGATTTTTGGGGGACATCATTCAGTTAATATGATACTCGTTGCAAGTGCTAAATCGCCGTAGCGCTTTTTCATTCTTTTCGAGTATCTTATCAATTTCGTGTTTATATTATACTGATTTTGAGTATCAATTTCAAGGTTTTATTTGGGCATTAAAATGGCAACCCTTACGGATTGCCATTTCTTCGGTCTATATTGTTTTTGCCAATGCCTTTAACAACGCCGCCGTTTCCGGGTTGGATAACAGCTTTGCAATCAGAGAAGCATTTTCTTCTATGCTGTTGTCAGCGGAATTTTCTTCTTCCTGTACAGGAGTTTCCTGAACCTCTGCCATCGGGTCAAGCAATTCAACGGAGGTTTCAAACTTTGGCATAGGAGCAGTTTTGCCTTCATCAACATTTTTCAGTCCTTTGGCATTGTAGAACTGTTCCTCAAATTTCTGTGCATTGTAGCGTCTGTCCTCGTCAATGATATGGCTGTAAACATCGGCTACCATATCCATTCTTGCGTGTCCTGAGTCGCCCTGAACGGATTTCATATCGCCGCCGTTCCATTTCAGCTTGTAGGTAATACTTGCGTGGCGGAAGCTGTGAAACACTATATCGGGAAGGTCATTGTCTTTTATCAGCTTTTTCAAGGCACGGTTGATTACCTGACCTTCCATTGGTCTGCCTGACGAATGACAGAATACCAAGTTATAATCCAAATACTCGTCTCCAAAAAGTTCTTTCATTTCATCAGTCTGGTTTTTTCTCTCCAAAAGCATCTGAGCCACGGTTGATGGTAAGAAGATTTTTCTCACACTCGTTTTCGTCTTAGGTGTTTTCAAAACGAGAGAGGTGTTTGTGTTTGATAATGTTCTCGGAAATACACGGATAATATCTTTGTTTTCAAGAACCTCCATTACATCTCTGTTTACACGCTGAAGCTCCTTATCTACATAGATGGAAGCATTGTTGTCTCTCAAGCTTTCCTCCGATATATCAACACAATCCCAAGTCAGTCCGAGCATTTCTCCCATTCGTAGTGAACAGGCAAAGGAAAGATTGATAGCTAAAGAGAGAATATCATCGTCGCACACTTCGAGAGCGTGCATAAGCGTTTCCGCTGTCCAAATCTCTCGTTTTTGATGTTCCTCTTTTGGGAGGGTTGCATTGAGAACCGGATTTCTTGTCATCAGCTCCCATTTTACCGCCTGATTAAAGGCACTTCTTAAAAACTTATGGATTTCTCTTACGGTATGTACAGTCAGATATTCGTTCTTTGGCTTTTTGTTCTGCACCGATTTTGTCTTGACTTTCAATAGGCTCTGATAGAACTTATCCATTAGTCTCGGCGTCAGTTCTTCAAGCTTCACATCTCCGATAAGCGGAATAATGTAATTATACATAAGACCTTTCTTTGAACGGTAGGTTGACATCGCCCAGTTGTTTACCCCATACACGGAGCAATATTCTTCAAGCAGGTCTGCTACGGTTGTAGCTGTGGGAACGATGAATGTACCGGTTTGCTGCTCAAATTCTATCTGTGTTTTTCTCTTTTTCGCATCTGCATTTGTATCAAAGGTTTCCCATTTCTGATGTTGAGTGCCGTCATCATCCTTGTAGGTATATACAACAGAATAACGGTTCTTTCTTTTTACGATAGAAGCCATCTTCAATCCTCCTTATTCATTATCTAACCACTTATCAAAACTTGATTTCATAATGCGGTAGCCGTTTTCAAGCATTATTGCCTGAAAACAACCCTGTTTGATAAGCTTATATACAGTCTGACGGGTGATACCCAAAATGTCCTGTACTTCCTCTACCGAGTAACTCTTTTTGGAAAATGTACCGCCATTTAATTTGCGGACTTTATCTTCAATCGACATAGTTTTCCACCTCCTCGATTTCCTTGACCTTGGTATATTTGGTCTGAGAGCCGTACCATTTATCGAAACTCTCCTTTTTAATACGACGCTTGCCGTCAACCCATATAAACTCAACGATACCGTCATTCATCAGGTCGTTTGCTGTACTCCTCGGAATGCCAAGCACCTTTGCGACAGTAAGAGGAGAGAGCGTTTTGCCGTATTTCTTGCCGGGTCTTTCACCGTTCACTTTTTCATAGTGGAATTGACCTGAATACCAATCTTCAAAACTGTCCACATCAACCCTCATTTTGCCCATAACCAAGTAAGTCTTAAAACGGCATTGATTGATGAGTCGATATGTTGCGGTCTTTCCAAGTCCGAGTATCCTCATCACATCGGGTACGGACATAGTCTTTTTGTCCTGATAAGTTAGAACTGCCTTTATGACCTTTTTGTTTTCCTCAACGCTTTTCTTCGAAGCTCTGTATTCATTTCCGACACGGTATGTCTTGAATATACCGCAGTTCATAAGCTTCAAGGCTTCTTCTTCGGTAACGGAAAGCAGCTTGGATATTTCCTTTACGGAGTAGGCTTCCCACAGAGCTTCCTCCTGAATCTTTTCGTCGCTGAACAGCTCTGCCAAGCGCTCGTTTTCCTCTTTTAGATTGAATAGCTCCACTCTCTCATTGAACATATTAACAAATGCCATCTTCAGTTCCTCCTTTCTTACCATCAAGCCAGTTATCAAAGCTCTTTTTTGATATTCGATACTGACCACCGATACGAACATAATGAAAACACTTACTTCTTAGCAATCTATATACAGAAGTTTTGCTGACCTTCAGAATGTTTCGTAGGTCATCTACTGTATATGCCCGGTTGTCATTCCCAGCCGGCACGAATGTATCTTGCTTATGATTTAATTCTCTGTTCATTGCATTTACCTCCGATTTAATAATTGTCACTCTGACTACCATATAGCCAATTGACTTGGCTATATGGTACTTAAAATCGGAGTTTTTGTTAATTATGCGACCGGCTCAATCGCATACTTGACAGCCGGAGCTTTCGTTATCAATATTATCGAGCCAACGGTCAAAGCTCTTTTTCGATATTCTGTAATGACCGCCGACCTTTACAAAATGGAAAACGCCTGAGTTCACGAGAGCATAAGCGGTGTTCTTTCCAATATTGAGAATATCCATTATTTCTTCGACGGTATAAACCCTTTTTTCATAACCGGAACTATATTCGGAAGCATTTGGCTGTTGGTTCATTGCTTCAATTTTATCTTCAAACATTATCGCTACCTCCAGAACCGTTATGGCGGTGCTTTTTGAAAATCATATACTCATAGCCATACCCAACCTGACATTTATCGCACACTTCCTTTTCCGACTGAAAAGGGTCAATTCTTTTTACGATGTTCTCAGGGATAGATTGAAACTCGCTTCTGCAACGAGGACAAAGACTCAATACAATTCCTTTTCGCTCACTTTTGGGTTTGATGGGAATACCAACCGCAAATTTTAATCCACGCCTGATTTCATTGATTTTACTGGAGTCGGTTATTCTGCCGACAAAATTATCAAGCTCGGTGGCTTTATCAACAGTTCGAAGTTGTTCGAGCATAACCATTGACGGCTCTTTCAATCCGCAATCAGTATCCAGTTCAATGTGCGTATTCATAGCTGTTTTCTTCTTAACGGCAGTAATAGCCGCAACAACAACTGTGGGACTATTTTCATTCAAACGATTTGTTTGAACCACAAGTACGGGTCTTATTCCCGATTGAACGCTGCCGTTGGTAACACCCAAATCACAGTAATAAATATCGCCCCATCTGACATTCTTAAAATCCTTTTCTTTCATATGTAAATCCTCGCTTTCGATGTTTGTGAGGGGCAATTCATATCCGGAATAGAATTAACCCCTTCACTTGTTTGAAATGGGAAAGCGTTTTTGGGGGGTGTTTTAGAAAAATTTCCTCAACTTTTTTATTGAACTGTTTATTGATTCCCTTACAGAAGTGAAATTGACGCCTTCTTCGTCAGCAATTCTCTCAAGCGTTTTACCATAGAAGAAGTATTTAATTACTCTGCGTTTCTGTGTTTCACTTAAATAACATAAAGCACTCCGAAGTCTCTCAACATTGTCACGCAACATAATTTCTTCGACGGGGTCTGTATCAACTGCCAATTCCGGATGATGTTCTTCAAATTCGCCATCGTTAATGTCAAAGGCGTGTCCAAAGAGAAGTTTTCTCATTCGTTCTCTTGCTTCATAATTCTGATACTCCGTTATCACTTCTCCCTGAGCCATAGAGAGTAGAATGAAAGGGGTGTACTGACGAATAACATCAGGATATTTAACCAATAATTCTTCTTCAGCCAGTTCGGTTACAATCGCCCACTTCTCTGTGCCGGTATAACCTTTGTATTCATACCGTAAGTTAATGAGCTTGCAGTCTTTCGCAAATAATTCTTCCTGTACTTCTAATGTAAGTTTTGCCATTTTTGTAATCTCCTTTGAATTTTCTAAAAATCGTTTTTTATATAGAAAATTCGGAGATTACGGATACTTGGCGATGTATGCCAACCACTTATATGTCACGATGTTGCTCCTTTCGGGAGCGACAAAAAAAGCCGGACACCAAGAACATTAGGATATTTTTATCCCGTAATTCTCAGCGTCCGGCAATTTGATGACTCATAAGCTAATGCTTAAGGACTCGTGGCTCGGTACATCTGTCCAATATTTAATTGTGCGCTCTGTTATCTCTTATAATTCTGTATTTAACTGCTCCTCTACGGAGGGATAGGTCAACCTCAACCACCTTGCGGCAGTTCGGACATTTTATTTCAATTATGCCTGTGGTCATTGTCACCTTATCCAAGATACGCCAGCCGCAGTGCTTACACCTGACGATTATCTTTTGCTCTGTTGTTTTCACAGCCCACTCACCTCCGGATAAATATCAACCAAGTCAAAAGGATTATCAAGATATTCCTTTTTCAGAAGTCCGAGCTGTTTCATTCGTATAGCAAGTGCTTTTTTAGAACACCCCAAAAAATCGGCAAGAGCGTCAAATCGTTTATATACCTCCGGAAAATAAATCTTATTCAGGCACTCTATTTTGTCTCCGAGATTGAACAGAAACATTCCTTGTTTAATAAGATTTTCAGGGAGAAGAATAGCAGCTCCAAGTGTGTTCGCCTGCCATTCCTCCCAGTCGGATATAGGCTTGTTTCTTTCGGAATTTGCCTTGTAATAATGTACTCCGGCGGATTTCTGTGTTATTCCGTAATCATTTGGGAACAACATCTTAAAAATCTGATGACTGCCCTCGTGCATAAGGGTAAAGTTCTTTCTGCCCTTCAGCTTGCTGTCATAGTTCAAGTCCTTTTCAACAAGAACGGTTTTACCGTCCAAAAAGAAAAAAGCTTCGCTGTCGTTTTCTTCAAATACCTGAACACCCAGTTCCGTAAAAGAGGTCATTCCAAGAATACTTCCGTCATAGGACAGGTGCTGGTATTCAACATTTAAACCGAGAACCTTCTCCAAGAGAAGTTCCGGGTCAATTCTGTAAATTTGTGTGTTACGGACATCGGGGAGAGCCATATATGCCTGAACATATTTTCCGGCGATGGCTTCGATGTCATATCTCGATAAATGCTTCAAGTTACAAAACCTCCTACCATTAGGATTTAGCTTCGACAAACCACTTTCCATTTTCTTCGTCGAACAGAAATGTGGGCTTGCCGCAAATCTGCACCGTGTAACGGATACCGGTTCCTCCAACTTTGGTGGAAGCAGCACGGCATTTCTGCATAACACGGTCTATCTCATATTTCTCGTCATTTTCAAACTTGATGAAGTTCGGGCGAGCCGTTCCATCAGGTCTGTGCGTTACATTAACTTCTACATATACTTTTCTTCTTTCGGATTCCATTTCTATACCTCGTAATTTCGTAAAGTCAAAACCAATCTTCCAAAATGCTCATAACCGTCAATGTCCTTGTCCGACACTTTGTACTTGGGTCGGTCATCGCCGGTAGTATTGGTGTAACAGGAAAGTCTGCCTTTCTTGAAGTTCTTTTTCCTATCAAAGAAAAGGAACATTCCCTCATATATCCCGTAGTCGGTAAAATGGTTTCCGCCGTCTGCACGGAAGATAACTATATCTTCGCTGCACCCCTGCATAAAGCAGTCAGGTATTGTAACGTAAGCCGTAACCTCTTTTTCGTTAATCACATTAAGCCCTCCTTAGCCGACCATTCCTGTCGGCATCGTGATTTCAGCCTTTACCGGTGGTAGCCGCAGGTTCTGACACAGAACCCCATTCCTTATGCTGTCCTTTCCGAAACGCCGTCTAATTTCTTCAACACACTTTTCCATTCGCTCCAGCTTGTCCTGTTTTGCGGCATCCATAAACAAATCCAACTGACGGGGCGTGTCTTGCGGAACAAGATTTATGGCTTGTAGCGTTACAGAACGAATAGGGTTATACCACCCATACCTTTGTTCAAACAATTGAAAAGCGGTCTTGGCAATTATCATCGAAGACTGTGTAGGAAGTGCAATCTTCGTCTGCCATTGTCTTGTATTGAGTGTGTTATCTCTGATATGTATTGCGACACCCTCTGCACTAAGTCCGTGAACACGGAGCTTGTGTCCGATGTCTTGGGTCAATTCGAGAAACACGGGCCACACCTGCTCCGGGTTCTCTAAGTCCTCAACTGTTGTTATTCCGTGTCCTACGCTTTTAATTGGAGAAACAAAGTCTTTTTTGGCAACAAGAGAAATGTCGTTACCATTGGCATAGTTCCATAAAACTACTCCGTTCTTTCCTAATGTTCTGCGTAAGAACTCAGGGTCAGTATTTGCCAAATCCCCGATAGTACGGATACAATAGCTGTCGAGCGTGCGCTGTGTTGCCCGTCCTACACCGAGCAGGTCAGCGGCAGGAAGCCCCCAAATCTTCTCCTTGAATGTATCCTTCGGTATTACGGTTACTGCGTCCGGTTTCTTCATATCCGAACCGAGCTTCGCAAATATCTTATTAAAGGAAGCACCTACGGAAATTGTCAAGCCGAGTTCAAACTTCATCGTTTCACGAATTTCATTTGCCACCTTTTCCGGCGAACCGAAAAGGCTCTCCGTTCCGCTAATATCCAGCCAACATTCGTCCATACCGTAAGGTTCAACTTGGTCGGTGTATCGCTCATACACGCTTCTTGCGAGCTTCGAGTATTTGATATACTCCTCATAATGGGGTGGAACAACAACCAAATCCTTGCACTTCTGTTTAGCCTGCCATACTGCGTCTCCGGTTTTCACATCAAAAGCCTTCGCTTTGTAGTTCTTCGCAAGCACGATACCGTGTCGTTCCTCCACAGAGCCGCAGACAGCAATCGGATATTTCTTCAATGCGGGGTCGAGCATACATTCGACGCTGGCATAGAAATTATTCATATCGCAATGAAGTATGCTTCTCAACATTTTTTTGAACCCCCTTGACTTTTATAGAAGTTTAATGTAAACTATATGTAGTTCAACTTCCTGTTTCTTATTATACGCAGTTTAAGTACAGATGTCAATAGCAAATAAGAAGTTTAACTACAATAATTCAGTAAGGAGTGAAATCTAAGATGACATTCGGTGAGAAAGTCAAAGCTGAGAGAACCAAACTTGGTATTACTCAGGAAGAACTGGCTGCAAAAATCGGAGTAACCGTTCGAGTAATTTGTTCTTATGAAAATGATAAATCAAGACCGAGAGGAACGGAAAGATACAAAAAGTTAGCAGAAGCATTAGATGTAAATGTTAATTATCTGCTGTCCGAGGACGACGCATTCATCGCAGAGGTAGAAGATAAATACGGTCGCAGAGGTGCAAGGCAGGCTCAGGAATTGCTTGCGGAAGTAACCGGGCTTTTTGCCGGCGGCGAGATGGCTGACGAGGATATGCGTGAAATGGTTGACGCTATTCAGGAAGCTTATCTTATCGCAAAGAAAAACAATAAAAAATACACTCCGAAGAAATACCGCAAAGACGAGTAATCCTCGAAGTGAACTAAGTCCGCTTTATTGGACACATAATAGTTTATCATTTAGCATAGGGTAAATATCGGATATAATTATCCTACAAGGAGGTGAGCCAGTTTGGGGTATTACACAACGGCAGAGATTGTAAAAATCGTAAATAAGCTCATTGACCGATGCGGCACTCGTAATCCATATAAGGTCGCACAAGAACTTGGTATCAATATTATCTACCGGAATTTTGAGAAGCAGCGTGGGGCATACAAGGTCATTCTGAAGAACCGCTTTGTTTTTCTCAAAAACGGTATGCACCCGGTCATAGAACAGATAGTCTTATGGCACGAAATCGGACACGATGTTCTTCACCGTAAAGAAGCGATTACTGCCGGCGGTTTCAAAGAATTCAATATCTTTGATATGAGAGAAAACAGGATGGAGTATGAAGCAAATATTTTTGCTTCACAAGCTTCTTTGCCGGACGACGCAATATTGGAATACATTGAAAACGGCTATGATATTCAACAGATTGCAAGGGCAATGAACTCCGACATCAATCTGATTGCCCTGAAAGTCGATACGCTCATTGCACAAGGCTACCATTTACGGAAACAGGAACATAGAAATGATTTTCTGAAATATAATCATAAAATGTAAGACCGTCAAGTCTCGAATGAGATCTGACGGTCTTTGCTATTTTTCAATTATTAAGGTATTCCTGTTTTTATTTTTGAGTATATGCCGCAGGCAACACACTTCTACTTGACGAATTCTGCTATATGTAACTCCCATATCCTCAGCAACTTCTTTTTTACTCTTAGGCTTCCCCGAATATAGACCCCAAAGTTGCGCTACGATTTCTCTCTGATGCTCATTCATATTGGTATCTTCAAATGCAAACAAAAAACTGTTGCTGTCAAAAACGGGATTTAATTTATATTCAAAGGTACTTCTGGTATCGCAATACCAAGCTATTCGTTCTTTTACCTTATCTAAATAGAGTGTATCAGAAGCGACCTCATCTGACCGGTAAAGACGATTTCTTCGTCTTAACTCATACCAACCTTGGCGGACAAATTCTTCTCCGACAACACCGGAACTCATTCCACCGGCGGCAAACCTGTTTATACAGACATACCCATTTCCATAAAACTTCATACCAAACTCTCGAGCGATGCTTTTGTATTTTTCAAGGAAAGTTTGCTCATCCATCGGTAGTTTGTCATAAGTAAAGCAGCGTGCTGCATAAGCCCACCATAAAGGCGCACCTCGGCTACCCCAATTCTTTGGAGGGGAAAGAAACAACTCATAACCATAATGCTGTCCTTTTTCCCGAAAGCGTAAAAAAGGCATTGTCTTGTCTAAATCACCAAAGAGATTAGGCGCTTTCATTATCTGTTCAGCCATAAATAGATAATGATTATCTCCACAACCAAGCACCGCTTTTTCAAAGCCGATAATATCCCAATCAGTAAACAACTCTTTTCCGACGCTGTCAAAGCGTTCATAGGCTGCTTGATTATGTAGAATATCATTATAGGTTAATTTATCGTATGGTATAGGCATAATTAACCCTCACAATCTCATTCTTGTTTATTCGTGCAGGAAAACCTTAATATAAATCTTTACCCACGAGCCTTTCTTTTCTTTTGAAGTTATCTTACCGAAAAGGAGCTTTCCAGCGTCCATCAGGCGAGCAAATATTACATTATCCTGCTTCGGCACATAACCGATTTTAACTCCGTCAACAGTCTTAATGACAATCGCTTGCGTATCATACCGGTTATCAGGCTCTCTAAAAAACGCCAATCTGTCATCAACATTCAGATGTGGTTCTAATTCTTCAATGCCTTCAATATGGGTCGTTCCGGCTACATAAGTATCAAAAAGAAATATATCCTTTTCAAAAGGCTTCGGAATTGAAATTTCTCCGTTTTTTCCGTGTAGTAGCCCTACAAGTCCGCTACCACCGGTTTTAACCAAATCACCCATAATCTCACCTCAACATTTCTTCGATTTTCGCCTTATAAATCGAGATAAGCTCGTTATATTGTTCAATAACACTTTCAAGTTCTTGTTTCTTCTGCTCGGTTTTCTCTGTATCCTCAAGAATATCCTTCATCGTGTACGGATACTCTGATTTGATATTATCAATGCTCTCTCTTATAGATTTAAGTAATCCCTGTAAACGCTCTCGTTCTTCGACAAGCTGTGTCATAGCATCCTTATGCTGTTCAGGCAGCGGATTGTTTCCGACCATTTCTCCGATAATTCTCAATGTTCCCAAATCGCCGCTTTTATAGGCTGATACTGCATTATCAAATAATTGAACCTGTGCTTGGGAAACATCAGGGTTAATATCAGGGTGTAATGCCTTTACTATTTTACGATAGAGCTTTTTAAGTTCTTTGTTATCTTCGTCAGACAGAATTTCCGCCTTACTTCGTTTAAGAGCGTCATTCATCTTATCAATCTGCTCATTGAGTTGTTTTTGATACTCTGCAAATTCGCTATCGAGGGTTTCCTCGATAGCAGAAACAATGACCTTTTCCTGTCTGTTTTTCTTTGCCTGAATCAATTCAATTTTGCGTTTCAGTCTCAGAGCGGCACATTGAGCTTCATAAGCCTTATACTCGATACTGCCGAGTTTTAGCATATATTCTGTCTCAATATTCTTACAGATAACGAATTGAAGCTCGTCACGCTCCAGCAAAAGCATTGACAGTTCTGTACGCATTTTTTCTACTTCGCTTTTCAGCTTTTCAAAATCCGGGAATACAATAACATTACCTGAAGAAGATACTTTCACATTTGTTTCTGTACTTTTTTCTTCGTCCATTCAATCGCACCTTCCCCCAAAAAATCTTATTTGTATTCAAAATATAAATCGACTATATCATCTAACTGTTTTCTGATTTCTGCAAAATCACAATCCAAGTCAAGCGTTTTGACCGAGATTGCATTTCCGCCCATTTTATAATTGTTATTCGGCAGCACCAATTCGTCAGTCTTAGCATAGAGCAGCATTCCCGACACATTGCCGGTATTTCCTGTATCAAGATTTTTTACATAAGTGAAAATCTGATAGAGATTGCCCGAATGCAAAGTGTTCACATCGTACTGCTTCTGCGTTGTATGGGCGTAATACTTGGCGTCTATAACCAATGTTCTGTCTCCCTGTTTTAACATTATATCGCTCTGCATAACAGGGAGCATTTCTCTGTATCCATCATCTGTATCCCACGGAATTTGAGAAGCCGACGCCTTAACTTCGGGGTGTTCCTTCTTAAAATACTCAAGGATAAACTTTTCATAAAGTCTGCACATACGCTGCTCATCAAGGAAATCCATTAACTTTGTACTTCCATCAGAGGTTGTTTGTAGCAATCCTTTGAGTATCAGATAACAAATTGAAATCAACATCTGATAGGTTTGATTATTCTTATTAAATTGAAGCTTCCAATTTATGCTCTCACTGTTCAAAGGTTCGACTTCTGCAAAATAAATGAGGAGCTTACGAAGCTGTTTTTTTCTGTCCTTGCTGATATTGCTTCTTACGAGAGTGTCCATTGTTGTTCGGATAATTCTATTCATATATGAATTGACCGAAAACTCATCATAGTTGCAGACAAGGCGTTTTCTCAGCATAGTTTGCTCTTTTACCGAAGCAGAAATATCAATTTTACCCCTTAATGTAGATAATTCCTCCGTTTGAACAATATACTCTTTGCCCAATCCTCGTTTTAGCTGAGAAGAAACACCTTTTACCAATATGGCAGCACATAGTTCAGCTGCATTTTCGAATTCTTCGGTAGCAACCTGCTTATAGCCATCTTCGTTGAGAACCTGAAACGCATAGGAAAGCATATAGTATATGTTCTGTATGCGAATCATTTAATTGCACTCCTTAAAGTAGCAGACCAATCTCTAACTTTTGTCGGCTCGTCAAACCAGTATTCTTTGATAAGCGGTATTACTTCGTATTCCACAACGGATTTGAGCCATTCATCAGTAATTTCTCCATCGGTACAGAAATAGCTGTGACCGATTCTAAAACCATCTCCCAATGACTCATCAGAAGAAATGGTGTTATTAAGTGACTCAACAGCAGTTATCAGGCTCTCTAATTTCGGAGAGTTCTTTTCTGCCAAGTAATTTTTGAAGCCTTCCGAAGAAAACGCAGGTGCGAAATCAAAGAAAGCAAATCTTCTCCTCAACGCATAATCCATTAATGCAAGGCTTCTGTCAGCGGTGTTCATCATACCTATAATTCTGACATTCTGAGGTACAGTAAACCATTCATTAGAATAAAGCAGTTTGATTTTTTCGCCACGCTTATCTTTCTCGATTAACATCATAAGTTCACCGAGAATTTTGCTCAAATTACCACGGTTGATTTCATCAATAATAAAGAAATAAGGGCGTTCATTATCTTCTTCCGCTTCTTTGCAAAACTTATAGAATGTTCCGTTTTCAAGTTCAAAGCCGTCTTTTGACGGTCTGTACCCTTGAATGAAATCTTCATAAGAGTAGCTTTGATGAAACTGTACCATTGCTACACGGCTTGTGTCTTTCTGTCCCATTATAGAGTAAGCAAGTCTCTTTGCCGCAAAAGTCTTTCCGACACCGGGTGCGCCTTGCAGAATAACATTGTATTTTGCTTCAAGCAGTTCCGTCAAAGTGTTATATGTATCTTCGTCCATATAGACTTCATTCAGAAAATCATCTTTTGAATACAACGGATATTTGATTTCCTTTTGTTCCGATACTTCCTCAGAAGTATCTTCCGCAAACAAAGCAAGCAGTTTTTGAACATAATCGGGGTAAGCCGATATGTTGGTGAGCGTTTTCATAACTGCCTGACCGGGATGTTCCCATTCGCCTTTATTTTGCCAGTCAACTTTTCTAATGTGCTTGTATGTGCTTCTTGATGTATCATAGATATAATCTGAAGTTACAATGCCTTTTCCGATGATTTTATGCATTCCTTTTTTGACGAAAATCACATCGCCGACTTTAATCTCATTTGCAAACTGCCAAAGGCAATGAGCGTTGTTTTTGTAGGAGTAACTTGGGTCGTAAACCTTTTTCATAAAATCTTTGATTTCCTCTTTTGAAGAAAATCCTTTAAGGTCTGTAACATCGTCCCAGCCGATACCCATTATACCGGATTTATAGAACTCGTCCCACATTGAAGCATTGTCACCGGGAGAGTAAATCCAATAATTTGTTTCTTTTATATTTGAATCAACTGTGGTTGTCGTGGTTTCTTCTGTTTTGCCCATTTGGTTGCTTTTCCAAGCATAATAAAACAATTCTGGAAAACTGTGATACTCATATTCTTTCTGATTAAGAGCGTTCTTTGCCTGCTCACACATAAACAAATAGTTTCTTCCGTCGGGTAATCCTTTATTTATATCAGAGAATATGGTCGTGAAATAATGGGGCATATTGTCCACATCCGTAATAAATGCTCTGTTGGTAGAGTCCAAATTGATGAATGTATATGGTCTTGCCCAATAAAGTCCCATCGTAATATTCCATTTAATCATTTTCTGCTTTGTAACTGTATCATAGACAGCAATGAAAGCATTTTTATTATCTGTGGAGGCTTCATCGGAATATGCTATTGCTTTTTCAAGCAAATCCCAAAGGTTATCTATGTCGTGTTCTCCACGATTTTCTTTATACGCAAAGAACCACGCACTTAAATTCATTACTACCGGAATGCCGTCAAACTCAGTTGGTACGGCAGCCTTAATCGAGAATTGCTTTGCAAATTGTTCCAACAAAGCTATGCGATTGGCATTTGTTATACCCTTGTTGAACGAGCCAAAAACGGTAAATGGGCAGATGTCCTCATATACTTCTTTCCCTCTTTCCTTAAACGGAAAATTCATTCCGGCATCGGCAAAGATGGTTTTGAGCTTGGCAATCAGTTCGCTTCTATTGTTTTTGTAAGGAAGTAGGGCAGAAGCCAACTCCATATAAAATTCTGTCCATTGAAATCTCTTATCCATATTCATTCTCCGTCAACCTACGCTTCCATCATATTATCTGTCCAAAGTTCGCATTGGGTCATAACCGTTTGAACTGCGTCGTCCATACCCTCCGGCGGGTACTTGTGCTTTTTCAAAAGTTTCTTTATGAGCATACGCATTTTTGCTCTTGCTGACTCACGCTTTTGCCAATCAATCGTCTTGTTTCTGCGCAGAGTATCGGCAAGCTCCTTTGTAATGGCTATGAGTTCGTCGTTTTCGTAGAAGTCCTTAATTGCCTGCGGCTTCGTTAGGGCGTCATAGAATGCAAGCTCATCGGCTGTAAGTCCGAGTTGGTCGCCTTCTTTTTGTGCTGCTGCAATCTGCTTTGCCAGCTTGAGCATTTCTTCAATGACTTCTTCATTGGTCAGCATACCGTTCAAATATGCATTGAGCGAACGCTGCATAATCTCGCTGAACTTTTCGGATTTAACTACATTTGTCCTGCGGTAAACAGAAACCTGCTCTGCAATCAACTTTTTCAAAAGCTCGACGGCAAGGTTCTTTTCTTTCATATTCGCAACTTCTTGCAAGAATTTCGGGTCAAAGAGAGAAAATTCCTCTTTAATATCTGAGAAAAGGTTGATAACACCTTCGCTCTTGATACTCTGCTTTAAGAGTTCGTTAATCCTTGCGTTCATTTCGGGCAAGGATATTTTTTTGCCGACACCTGTATTGGCAAGTCTTAAAACAAGTACACGCACAGACTCAAAGAACGCTGCTTCGATACGGTCGTCCTCATCAACCATAGATGAACAGAGAGACAATGCCTGATGAAGCATAAGGGCTTCTTTTACAAACGAGTCCTTATCGTCGATTTTTTCTCTGCCCATAATGAAGTTGACAGCACCGCTAATAGTCTTAGACCTTTCAAGGTCTGTGCCGGTTTGGAACTTTGAATAGTCAAATCCGTGGAACTTATCACGGCATACGGACAGCTTTTCTTGGAATTTCGGGAATGCAACCTTTGCAACATCGGTATCGCCGTAATTCTTTTTATCACGGGCGGTGTAATCGTTCATAGCTTTTTTAAGTGCTGTTGCAATACCCACATAGTCAACAACAAGACCGCCCTCTTTGTCACGGAATACACGGTTTACACGGGCAATAGCCTGCATAAGATTGTGTCCCGACATTGGCTTGTAAACATACATAGTGGCAAGGGACGGCACATCAAAGCCTGTGAGCCACATATCTACAACGATTGCGATTTTAAGCGGACTGTTGTTGTCCTTGAATTCCTTTGCAAGTTCGTCCTTGTGGTGCTTATTACCGATTATCTCACGCCATTCTTCCGGGTCGTTGTTGCCGGAAGTCATTACAACCGCTACCTTTTCCGTCCAAGCAGGGCGCAACTCTAAAATACGCTTGTAAATTTTCATAGCGATAGGGCGAGAGTAAGCAACAATCATTGCTTTACCTGTCAGCAGGTTTTCTCTGTTGTTCTCGTAGTGGTCGAGTATATCGCTTACAAGCGAATTGATGGTGTTATCGTTGCCGAGTATTGCTTCCATCTGACCGAGTTCACGCTTGCTCTTTTCGATAACTTCTTCATCAGCATTGGCAGACATAATATCATACTCGGTATCAATCATCCGCAGGGTTGCTTCATCGAGATTGAGCTTAATTACACGGCTTTCATAATAAACAGGACGTGTTGCACCGTCCTCGACCGCTTGTGTCATATCATAAATGTCGATATAATCACCGAATACCTCACGAGTGCTGCGGTCTTTTGAAGAAATAGGAGTGCCTGTAAAGCCGATATATGTAGCGTTAGGCAAGGTGTTGCGGATAACACGAGCCGTACCGATTTTAACCTTACCGGTTTTAGCGTCCACGGTTTCGGTCAGTCCGTATTGTCCACGGTGCGCTTCGTCTGCCATAACCACAATGTTGTGGCGTTCGGATAACGCTTCGTGCGACTCCTCAAATTTTTGCATAGTGGTAAAAATAATGCCGTTTGCCTGTCTGCCGTCCAGCCAGTCCTTTAATCCGACATCATTTTTACCCGAAGTCTCTGTCAGCTTTCTGCAAGTAGCGTGTACCGGCTCTTGCCTTAAAAAGTCTTTGCACTTTGCAAACTGACCGTAAAGCTGGTCGTCAAGGTCGTTTCTGTCTGTGATAACAACAATCGTCGGGCTGTCCAACGCTTCTTGCAACAAATGAGCATAGAACACCATAGACAGCGACTTTCCGCTACCTTGGGTGTGCCAAAATACGCCGCCCTTACCGTCGGTAACAGTAGCGTGCTTTGTGGATTCAATCGCTTTTCTGACTGCAAAGTATTGATGATACCCTGCAAGTATCTTAAACGAATTGATACCCTCGTTAGAAAAGCAAATAAAGTTTTTGATTATATCAAGCAGTCGTGCCTTTTGGAACATACCCTCAAAGAATGTATCAAACTGCGCATACTGCGTGTTTTCGTAGTCGCCGTCCTTTGTTTTCCACTCCATAAAGCGGTCTTCACCGGAGGTGATCGTACCCGCTTTGGAGGTCAACTGGTCGCTCATTACGCAAATAGCGTTGTAAATGAACATAGACGGAATTTCTTTCATATAGTTGCGGAGCTGCCTGTACGCTTCGGAAGCGTCCGTTTCTTCACGGGACGGAGATTTCAGTTCAACCAATACAACCGGCAAGCCATTCAAAAAGAGAATTACATCAGGGCGTTTATTGCTGTTCTCAATAAAAGTCCATTGGTTAGCTACGATAAAGGAGTTATTGTCGGGATTTTTATAGTCAACAAGATAGACGATAGAGGAACGCTCCTCGCCGTCAACAAAATATCTAACCGGGATACCGTTTTGCAGATAGTCCATAAACACGGCGTTTTTCTGCACAAGCTCTCCGTTTTCAAAGTTTTTGAGCTTGAATAAGGCGTCCTGAATTGCGTCATCAGGCAGACCTCTGTTCAAACGATATAGAGAGTCAATCAGAACCTCCTCATATAACGGGCAGTAAAAATCCCTTTCTATATCGGGACCGTATGCGTAATCGTACCCCAAATCATTTCTAAACAGCTCGATTACTGAATTTTCATAATCGGCTTCGGTATATAATCCCGGCATTTTCGTTTCTCCTTTTTTACAGCTCGGAGCTGCATATTCTTTCTTCGTTATACTTAATTAAATTATCGTAGTTTCCGGTTTTACAGTCAAACATCACAACCTTAGGAAGGTCAACAACTCCTTGTGAAGTTGTAAGCAATTTATACGGTGCATACCAAATCAAATAATCAATACCGCTATGTAAAAAGACATTTACAAAGTTTTCATCCCAAAAGAACAGATGCGGCTTTCCTGCTATCATTTCGCCTTCGTGTACTTCATCCATATTCGGCTTATTGCTTTCACATTGAAGATACGCAGAGGACTCATCCATTACGAACAAAACTGTTTTGTAACCGACGTGGTTGCTTTGGTAAAGCGGAAGCTTTTTTATATGTTCGGAAACTATTCGCTCAAAGTTTGACTTGTAGAACAAATAGTTATGGTCTTGCTCTGACGGAAGAAGCGTCTTGGCATTAACTATAAGTTCTGCATTAGGGAATATTTCTTGTATGCCACTTTCTTTAAGTTCTTTATAAAGCTTGCTTTCTCCGGCGTTTGTCGGATTTTGAATTTTCCCTTTTTCATCTACAAAAGCGTGGTCGTCAACTCGCATAACATCCATCATCAGCTCGTCTTTTGGTGAATAATAATCAGGTGGCGGGTCAGACTTACCGGAACTATTTATCCAGTTGTTCCATAAGGCTTCCGTGTGAATTGATAGATAAACAGCTTCAATCGTCTCAGACTGGGTGGCAAACATAACCTCATTGTCGTTGACGCTCTGAAATTGAGATATTATCTCATCTTCATCATCAAACCTATTCATTTCCGACCCTCCTATCCTTATAAACAATAATTTAGAGCAGCAAGCCAAAGCCATCTTTTCAAATGAGTTTTTAACTCTTGAAACGCTACCTGATGGTTGGAAGCAAGCCAGTTTGATAGATATTGCAGACTATCTAAATGGTCTTGCTATGCAAAAATATCGTCCAACTGCTGACGAAACAGGCATTCCGGTTCTTAAAATTAAAGAACTTCGTCAAGGCTGTTGTGATGATAACAGCGAACTGTGTTCTCCAAGCATTAAAAGTGAGTATATCATTAACGATGGCGATGTTATCTTCTCTTGGTCAGGCAGTTTGTTAGTTGATTTTTGGTGTGGCGGTATCTGCGGCTTAAATCAGCATTTGTTTAAGGTGACATCAAACAAGTATAACAAGTGGTTCTACTATGCTTGGACAAAACACCATCTTGACCGTTTTATTGCCGTTGCTGCTGATAAAGCTACAACTATGGGACACATCAAGCGTGACGAACTTTCAAAAGCAGAAGTTCTCATACCTAACGAAGCAGATTACAAGCGAATCGAAACTTTGCTTCAGCCAATTTACGATTTGATTATCGCAAACCGAATAGAGAACAAAAAACTTGCTGAAACAAGGGACACGCTTCTACCTAAACTTATGACTGGAGAGATTGATATATCAGAGGTGGATTATGAATAAGAAAGACCTCTTAATACCTTTTAATGCTCCACTCCATTCACAAGACACAGAACTACAAACATACGGTTGCAGAGCCAACAATCCGGATATATGCGGAAATAACGGACTACCGAATGTCTGTGCCTTTTACTCGGAAGATTGTATTTGTAAAAAGCCGTCACGAGCTTGGAAAAAACAATATTCCAAACTTAAAGACTAAGCCGCTAAATTATTGTTTATCTCATTATTTTTATCAATTTTCTGTTCAATGCTTGATAAAATACTTACAATCCTTATTTGAGTATCTTTATCCGGCAAAAACACTTTCATAGGTGCGAGTTCAGATGAAAATGTTATTTGTGGGAATGTACCGGAACGAGTTTCAGCTAAATGCTGTAATTCAGCAATCACATAATTTGATTTAAGCAAAGCAAAAAGGTATTCGGGCAGCACTTTTTCATTGTGTCGCAAAACCATTAGCTTGGTAGATGCTATATAATTCGAGGTGTTTTCAAAGTCAATATAAGCAAACCTTTTATTTGCAGGTCGTATTTCAGAATACAGAATATCATCTCTCTTAAAAGTCTTTTTGAACTGACCCTTAAGATTTTTATTTGCAACTGTTTCGTGATTTAGGACTTTTCCTTCTAAAACATCCGAGGTGTTGACAAGGACTACATATTCATCATTTCCTTTGTAAGTATCTGAAATTGTGCTGCACAAATCACCTATTGAACACTCAATCCATTCAGCCATATTCGTTTTCCTCTCTATCCAATGTATTTTCGATGAGCAATTTTTACATTGCTCTGCTTTACCATTGCATACTGCAAGGTCGTATCTATCTTTCTATGCCCCAAGAGTTGTTGAAGCTGCTCAATGGGCATTCCTTTATCTATTGCCATAGTTGCAAGTGTACGCCTGAACTTATGCGGGTGTACCTTGTTAATTCCTAATTGCCTTCCAAATTCTCTAAGGCGAACCTCAACACCGCCGATTTTCAGCCTTTCGTGCGGTGCTTTTAGCGATACAAATAGTGCCGGGTTATCGTCCGTTCTGCTCTCCAAATAGTTCTGCAAATGTATTTTGGTGCGAGCATCAAAATAGACCACTCGTTCCTTACTACCTTTACCAAACACGATACATTCTCTTTCATTGAAATCAATGTCATTTCTATTAAGCAATACCATTTCGCCAACACGCATACCTGTCGAAGCCAGCATATCAATAATCGCCAAGTCTCGAAGTTCCGTGCAGTTATCCCTCATAAGCTCTAACGCTTCATCGGAGTATGTCTCCTTGATATTTGTACCGGTTTTTACTCTGTGTATGCGTCTTACCGGACTTTTCAGTATGTAATCCTCGTCCTCTAACCAAGAGAAGAAGCTGGAGAGAATACGGCGGATATTGTCTATCGTTACCTTGCTTGATTTCTTATTTTCCTGATATTCCGTCAGGTATCCTCTGATGTCGTCTGTAACTATGTGTTTGACATCTTTTTTGAGTTCACAGAGCATAGCTTCGATAGTTGCCTTGTAGTATTTAAGAGATTTCTCGGAGCAGCCCTCAATTCGCTTTGCCGACAGGAACAGCTCTACATAGTTCTGCTCCGAGTTTTTCTCTTGTTGCTTGTTTTCCGTTACCTCATACCTTGCAAGGCTGTATTGCAACACCTCTTGCAACCTTTCGCATTGTGCATTGTTCAAGTATGGTAACATCCCTTGAACAACATCTTTGATTAAATCTTGTTTCACAGTCATTTCTCCTTTGAAATATTCTTAGAGAACGACTATGGGGCGGAAGTCCCCCGATATTAACTCCCGCCACCCACGGAAGTTATGGGATATGTTATGTGCTAAACAATAATTTAGCGGCTTAAAGGTCGATGTCAGAGACATCCAATTCGCCGGACATTAAACGAGGAAGCAAGGTATCACGAATATCCTGCAAGCGGCAATTTTCATCGTAATTATTGCGAATGGTTAAATCCATCGGTGCTACAATCCTTTCAAATTCGTCCAAAATATCATCAGATGGTATAAGAATTGGCATATCATTCAACGAATTACGATTGATAGAACCAAAAACCGTTCCCTCGCCATTGAAAACATCTAACTGTTTTTTTAGCGAAAACATCGTGTAAAGAACAAAGGATTGATGGTTGGATTTAGAATGAATGGCAGCAAGTCCACGACCAATGCAGCAATCCGTATGAGCGACATTTAGGTCGCCTACCGGCGCTCGAACACTCATCAAAGTATCATTTGACCGTGCCATTCGTTTAGGTTCAGTGGTGTATAGACGAACTGATGGAAATCTAAATCCAAATTCCGCACGACCTTGAAAGAAAATTGTGCCAGTTCCGTCCTCGTTATAGCTACTACCACTTGGCGACTGACCCATTGTAATATCAGCAATATCACTTAAAGTGCCTTCTGCCCAATTAGAACGGGCATTATCTATGAACATTTGCTGATAGATTGCCTGAGCTTGTTGCTCTAAATTATTGTTTATCTCATTATTAAGTTTAATTTTCTCGTCCAATGCCTTCAAAACACTTGCTATTTTCTTTTGCACCTGCAAATCAATCAGAGGAACTTCGTAGTGCATTATTGAGGTTTTGTCTCCTCGTGGCATTTTCGTTCCCTTTGATGTCGCCATAGAATATGTAAAGAAATCATCATCCGCAAGTACATAATACAAAAAATCTTTATCTGTATTAGGTTTTGGAACAAAGACTAATACATCGTTTGAGCAACCGCCATCATATTTGGCTTGCCAAATTTTTTTGAAATAAGGGCGAATATTAGAAACAAGGACATCACCGCTATTATATTCCTGTGTTAAAGAAACTGTCGGTAAAGAGCTTGCTTCAGTAATTCCACACTTATTTGGCAACATATTTTCGGTCGATATATAGTTTTTCGCATTTAGATTTTCTACTTCTACTTTTCCTTTGCGAAAACTGCAAATATCAGAAAGCTTACACTTCATACCCAATCGCCCCCAGTTTCTTGCGGATTTCATCCTCCAGTTCGTGAGACTTTGCAAACATCTCCGAAAGCTCAGAAGTAAGGCGAGTCATCTTTTCTTCAAACGGTTCTCCGTCGTCCTCAACTTCTTCAATACCAACATATCTGCCCGGTGTCAGAATGAAGTCCTGCTTTTCGATTTCCTGAAGGTCGGCAACGGCACAGAAGCCTTTTACATCTTCGAGCGTGCCTTCTTGGAATGCCGTAAATGTATCTGCCAGCTTTTGAATATCCTCATCGGTAAAATCTCTGTGCTTACGGTCAACCATATAACCCATTTTGCGAGCGTCAATAAACAGAGTTTTGCCTTTTTGCTTTTTGTTCTTGGTAATAAACCAAAGGGTAACGGGGATAGTAACACTGTAAAAGAGCTGAGTCGGCAGAGCGACGATACCTTCCACAAGGTCAGCCTGAATAATGTTCTTTCTGATTTCTCCCTCGCCGCTGGACTGAGAGGACAACGCACCGTTAGCAAGAACAAGACCGATTTTCCCGTTCGGCGCAAGGTGGTGTATCATATGCTGAATCCACGCATAGTTGGCGTTGCCGGCAGGCGGTGTTCCGTATTTCCAACGAACATCTTCTTTGAGCTTTTCCTGTCCCCAGTTGGAAAGATTGAAAGGCGGATTTGCCATAATGAAATCTGCTTTCAGTGTTTTATGTAAGTCATTGAAGAATGTATCTGCTTGATATGCACCGAAGTCTGCGTCAATGCCACGAATAGCCATATTCATTTTAGCCATTTTCCAAGTGTCAGCATTGGACTCCTGACCGTAAACAGCGATTTCTCCACGCTTGCCGCTGTGTGCCTGAATGAACTTTGCACTCTGTACGAACATACCGCCCGAACCGCAGCAAGGGTCATACACACGGCAGTTCTTGAACGGCTTTAAGATGGCAACGATTGTTTTAACAATACTTGCAGGAGTGTAGAACTCGCCGCCCTTAACACCTTCGTAAGCGGCGAACTGCTGAATACAATACTCATAAGTTCTGCCGAGCAGGTCTTTGCTTTCCTCGGTGTCGCCCATATCCATATTAGTGAACAGGTCAACAACATCGCCCAAAACACGCTTGTCCAAATCGGGGCTTGCGTAATTCTTAGGCAATACATTTTTAAGAGTTGTATTTTCTTTTTCAATGGCTCTCATAGCGTCGTCAATAACCGTACCGATTTCAGGAGTGTGAGCAGATGAAGCTATTTTGCTCCAACGAGCGTCCTCCGGCACAAAGAAAATATTATCCTCCACATAAGCGTCTCTGTCATCTTCAAATCCATCGCCTTCTGCAACAAGTTCTTGATAACGCTTTTCAAACGCACTTGAAATGTAACGCAGGAAAATAAGACCTACGATAACCTTTCTATATTCTGCTGCGGGGATATGTCCCCAAAGGACACACGCTGCGTCCCAAATCTGTTTTTCAAAGCCGATATTGGCGTTATTTTCGGTAGCCATAAAAGAAATCCTTTCTTCATTTATTATAACGAAAACTTTTCGTCAGTTATCCATTATCATTTTATCAATGATGGTGTCCCATAAAACGGACTTATTACTTGTTTTCAGGTAAAACTTCCATAATATCATCAACAGTACAGTTCAAAGCTCTGCATATTTTTGCAAGAGTATCTGTCGTAACGGCTTCGTCATTGCCTAACTTACGCATTGTATATTTTGTTAGCTCCGCATTTTCCTGCAAATCTTTCTTTTTCATATCTCGGTCGAGTAAAATATGCCACAGTTTTTTATATGTAACTGCCATTCCTGTCCTTCCTTTCCGTATGTTTCAACAAGAATACACTAAGTCATTAAATAGTATATCACAAAGCGGCTCGATTATCAATATAATTACTGCTATTTCGCACTTTTTATCTTTTTTTCACTCCTGATACCAACTAATAGTTATATTAAAAAAGAGGTGCGATTGCACCTCAACTACATATCTTATTATTTTGTACCATTAGAGCTATGGAGGCAATGACCTTTTCAACCGGTGGCTCTTTCCCGTCCGGAGCAATCTGTTTCCAAAATGCCTGTGCTGCCGGTTCTTTGCTTTGCATAGCTGCCTTGATAGCAATTCTCATTTCATTTTTTACTTCCTGCTCTGTTGTTCCGTTTGCTTTCGCAACTTCCTTGATGATGTTCTTCAATATACTTCCTCCTATGTCTTATAGTAATTGTCTATCACTAACAGTTATAGTTATATCACATCTTCATTGTCGAAGTCCTGCAATATTTGTCGAGGGGAGAAATAAATTCCCGGTAAAAAAAGAAAGCTCGCTTTTTACGGCGAACTTTCGTGATTTATGGTGTAATCTGCTTTGAATGTTTTAAGAGGGTATCAATAACCTCATATATCTTGCTTCTATCTTCAGGAGCAAGCTTGGCAAGTTTTTCATTCAGAATGGAGTTCTTGACGGTATAACCCGTATCCAAAACATCAGCAAGAATCATATCCGATGATACTTCCAATGCGTTTAGTATCTTAATAAAGGTTTCAAGTGACGGAATTTTCTCTCCACGCTCGACCATACCGATATAATTTGTTGTTAACCCGGCTCTTTCTGCTAAATCTTCTTGACGATACTTTTTCATAAGGCGATACTTCCTTATGTTCTTGCCGATTGTATCAAGCTGCATCACATCACCCCCTTTAGTGTATCTCTATAACTAATAGTATAGATTACGCTCACAGCGTTATACACCAACCCAACGGAAGATAAACCAACCAAAGGTGATGATTTTTGAAGAATTTTATGATATACTGGGTATGTCAGGAGTGATTTTACAATGGCTTTGGAAACAACAGCTACCTTTATAGGTCATAATGAGTGCTATGGATTATCCGAGGATAAGCTCAAGGAAGCGATAAGAGGACTGATTGAAAATGGTGTTACAGATTTTCTCAGCGGAGGACAAGGCGGCTTTGACCGGCTATGCGGTCATTGCGTCTATGAACTCAAAAAAGAGTATCCGCATATCAACAATTATCTTGTTATTCCTTATCTGTCTTTCAATGTTTACAACAAAGAGCTTTTCGACTCGATTATATATCCCGATGGGTTTGAGAAATATCATTTCAAATCAGCTATTCCCGCACGAAACAGGTATATGGTGGATAATTCAGGCTATGCTATTTGTTTCGTTACACATTCTTGGGGCGGTGCAGCCAAGACCTTCGAAAGAGCCAAGAGGAAAAAGCTCCGAATAATCAATTTAGGAGAAAAAGAGGATGGGGAAAGACGGGTTACTTTTCAGTAACAGATTTGAACAGTCGGATTTTAACGAGATATTGAAAGAGATGGAGCAGAATCCCCAAAAGGAGAAACGCAACGATACCGGAAGTGGTGATGATTTTTTCAGCTTTATGAGGGAACACAGAAAACTGATTCCAAACGAGAAACGACTGGCTGACAAAGATAGATTTATAAATGCTGTCCGTAAGCTTTCAGAGGAATATGAAATTGACGCAGATATGAAAGAAATCGACGCCGGATATGTCGCAGCCTTGTATATGCACTGTGCTTCATATTCGGGATATATGAAAAAACTCCTGAATGTTATTTTTGTTCTTGCTGACGATTTCTCCGTTACCATAAGCAGAGAAAATAAAAACTACGATTATGTGCTTATCTTTACTTACCATACACATAATGTTTATTTGAAGAACCGAGAAATAACCGATTTTTCATAATGTACTTGATGGCTACTCAAACGAGCAGCCATCTTTTTTAATATGCCGGGATACCGTATCCGTAAATATCCGCACTTCCGACTGGATATGTCTTGGTTCTGCAACTATCACTTGAGTTGCCCTCAACGGTATAAACTGTTCCGTTCTCACATTTCTGAACGATTCCGGTGTGGTCTGTTACTCCGTCGCCCTCCCAGTCAAAGAAGATGATTGTACCGGGTGCAGGCTCATAGTTTCTGTCTGCCCATTGTCCTCGGTCTTTGAACCATTGTGCGCCATTTACACAACCGGCATACTTTGGAATGATACCGGAGTCAATATATCCACACTCATTGGCACACCAAGAAACAAAGCAGGCACACCATTCTACACGGGAGTCAAAGCCATACCAAGACCAATAGGGCTGTCCGCCCACATTACCTACCTGAGACAGAGCGACCGTTACAATCTGACCGTCGCTGTATCCGATACCGTAAAGCACTTGTGACCATAGCTGATTGTTTTCGTCCTTCAACAGCTCTGCAAGGTAGTCTTTTTGCTCTTGATTAAAACCGTACATTGAAGCCATTTCATCTATGGTTTTGTGAGAAACCGTGATATACAAAAAGGTCTCCGTAACGGTGGTTTCGGTCTCGACGATATTTCCGTGTCCGTCGTCGCTTTCCTCGATTTCCGTGTGGGTTTTCGACTCCATTCGTGAGGAAATCTCATTCATTTCCCAAAAAATATCCGATAGAAGCTGTTTCTTGGTTTCATCAACCGTAGCAACTTCCATCGGATTATCCGGGTCGGTATTTACTTTAACGGAATAGACCGCAAGAACATCTTTCCATACAGCACGGCTTCCGCTCATTTCAAGCACATCATAACTTACGGAGTTCTTTTCCTGCTCCAGTCGGTCGTCATATTCCTGATTAATTTCCTGAACGGCTGTCTGCATTGACATTCCCGTGCCGGAGTCCTCTCCCGAAAAGAAGATGCCGAACACCGAACCAGCAATCAGACCGACAAGGCAAAGCACGATAATGACGACAACCGCAACCCAACCTCCGGCGGCAATGGCTGCAATCAGACTTTTTATCGCCGCTATAATTGCCTTGACTGCGGCAACCGTCGCTTTGGCAGCTGCTTTAATGGTTGTGGCTGTGGCTTTCGCTGCTTGCTTCGCCGCCTGTGCCGCTTTCTGTGAAGCCTTAACGGTAGCCTGTGCGGTTTTTTGTGCTGCTTTTGCCGTTTGCTGGCTTGTCTTAATTGCTGTTTTTGCCGTCTGTTCTGCTGTTTTCACAGATTTCTGTGCTGTCTTGGTGGTTTCCTTACCGGCAAACTTAATCGTTTTCTGCCCGGAAGAAGTTGCCGACTGCTTAATTGTTTTTTCTGTCTTTTCAACGGTCTTAATTGCAGAGCTTGTGTTCTGCGAAGTCTGCTTTCGTAAAGTCCGCTCGGCTCTCTGCTGCTTGAAATGTTGTATGCCGTCCTTTGCAGACCGGAGATTTTCTTTTGTCTTTTCAAGACCTTTACGTCCGGCTTTATCAAACACATAAGCCCCGTCGTGAACTACCTCATCAATACCGCTTTCCATTTTATCAGAAGCATATTCCTCCGCAGAGTTCGTATTGGCATTGACGGAATGCTCCGCCTTATCCTTTGTAGCAATATATGACTGCTTCATTCTCTGCGTGGCGATTGCCGCTTTATCAAGGGTTTTTATCGTACCCTTATTGCTGTCCTTTGTTTTAATGTCAGCCATACAATCCCTCCTTCCTATGCAGGCTGAATGACTCGCTTGAACTTCGTATCGCTTTCTTCAATGAATTTGTTAATCAGCCTGCTTTCGGCTTTGGTTTCCGGGTACGCCGTAATCGTAATAGTTTTGGTATTCCAGTTCAGGGTGTAGCTGTCTGTGGCAACATTAGTTATGTGGTGCTGTGCCAAGAAATCTCTCAACCTTTTCATTTCGTCAAGGTCATCGGACATAATCACATTGACATAGGTTCTGTCTTTTGACAGCTTCTCATTGACAAAACAGGCAAGAGAGCAGCCGACACCGCTGGCAATAGCAACCACAAGCATTGCAAGCTCACTTTCCGCAGACACAACCCGTTTCGTAATCCAAAAATAAATGAAGTCAGATAGAATAACCGCAAATCCTGCAAGTATCCAACGACTTCTTTGTACCATTATGGTTTTTGTTGTACTCAGTGCGTTGTCCGCCACCTTCGCAGCGAACAACACAGCCAAGTATATAATGCTACTCATAAAAGATTGACACCTCCTGTCCCGAACTACTCTGTGATTAACTTTGCCACTACAACAAGTCTGCCGTTGGTGCGGGAGTATTCACAGGTTGAAAGGGTTAAGAGCTTGTCGCCGTATTCTGCGGTAACACCTGTGTCATAAAGAGATAAGTTCTTACACTTATCGACATAAGCAGAGAAATCCTCCGGTGTTTCCGCATTGACAAAGTGGTAGTATTTGAAACTGTCGGAACTGTCCGTATAGACTACGGTTTTGAACACGGCAAGCACTTCATAGGTCTGTCGGTCTGTCAGCGTATCAAAGGAAATGGTTTTGTGGTTTTCCCAAAAGCTCTTGTCCTTGAATTTCATCAATCCGGCAAACATAGAGCCGTCGTTCATATGATGACCGTAGATAATGATGTTGTCGCTTGGCAATTCCATATCGCAGTTTTCCTGAACATATGGGCAGCCATAATCGGAGTATGACTTATCAAAGCCGTGCTTCAGATAAAAGTCAGGATTATCCTTTGATTGCATAACAGGATAATTGATTTTTGTGTCCTCGACCTTTATCCAACCGACCATATCTTTGTTTTGGAGATATAGCTCCTGATATTCCGGGATAAAGGTTTTGTCGTCGGAATAATTCATTGTCTCCTGCGTTTCATCAGGCTGTGTCTCTACAACCTCAATCAGATTGTCGTAAAGCTCTGCCTGCTTTACAGAGTCGTAATAATGCTTGATGATGAAGCCCGTGCTTACGGCAAGCACAATGCTCAAAGCACAGATAATCGCAATATATATCTTATTTTTCATTGGCGTATCCTTTCTCATTGAAGTTGGGCAAGGGTTAAGCACCCTCGCCCGGTTTGGTTGTCATCAGCTTATACAGCTTAGTGTTCTTCGGGAACTTATTTGCAAACGGCACAAGCGAACTGCCGACCTTAATCAGTCCGTGTCCTGCGTCAACATTCGTGATATACGAAAGCTGGAGGTCGGAGATATTAAGGAGCTTTGCAAGCTCAATTCTGTCGGTAGAAGCCTGATTGAGCATAATCAAAAACTCAGAGTTTGCAAGCATAGTTCTTGCGGTATGGCTCTGCAAAAGGTCATCCACATTCTGCGTAATACCGGTCGCATAAGCACCGTACTTTCTTACTCGCTTCCAAAGGGTAAAGAGGAAGTTTGCGGAGTATTCGTGCTGGAAAAGCAGATAGATTTCATCAATGAAGATGAAAGTCTGCTTACCTTTTGCACGATTCTGTGTAATGCGGTTCAGAATGGAGTCGAGGACTACAAGCATACCGATAGGCATAAGCTGCTTGCCGAGGTCAAGAATGTCATAGCAGACAAGGCGGTTATCCGTATCCACATTTGTCGGCTTTGCAAAGGTATTGAGAGAACCGTTGGTAAACAACTCAATGGCAAGGGCAATTTCTCTTGCTTCCGGTTCGTCCTGTTTAAGAAGCTCTGCACGGAAGTCCTGCAAGGTCGGCACAGTACCGGTATAATTTCTCTGCTGATAGTCACGGTAAACGCTTGCCGTACAACGGTCGATTATGGATTTCTGCTTTGCTCCGAGGTTTGTACCGCCGATAAGCTGTTCGCAAAGGGACATAATGAACTCGGATTTGAGAATTACCGGGTTTGCACCGTCGCCGTATTCCTTATTCATATCCATTGCATTGATATGGCTCGGAGAAGTAGCGGAAATATTGATGATTTCGCCACCGAGAGCCTTGACAAGCTGAGAATATTCTCGCTCAGGGTCGATGATAATAACATCTGCGTCGGAGGAAAGAATGATATTTTCAATCTCTCCCTTTGCTGCAAAGGATTTACCGCCACCGGATACGCCGAGGATAAAGGAATTACCGTTAAGGAGCTGTCTGCGGTCGGCGATAATCATATTTTTGCTGATAACATTCTGACCGTAGT
>ENA-OPUE01000271-OPUE01000271.1-human-gut-metagenome-genome-assembly--contig:-NODE-271-length-47046-cov-4.738780_pt1 | contig 47046 bp, 54 predicted proteins | sample MGYA00241466_ERZ501924 | MGnify/ENA primary metagenome ERZ501924 (study PRJEB25962, sample SAMEA2042223) | human gut metagenome | biome: human gut; feature: human-associated habitat; material: faeces...
GGCACGTGTGTACTGCTCAGCGGGCGTTGTGTTGGCTGCTGTGCTGATGCGGTCAGTGTTGTGCAGAGTCACTCCAATGTTTTTGGCAGTACGCTTCCCGGGCATATCAATGCGGTTTGGATTGTGCGTTGTCAGAAAATACTGATGCACGTTTACGCCATTCATTTTAATGATTTTATCGGCTGCCAGAATTGCCATTACGTCCACCTCCATCAACGTTATCATTTAGCAGGTCAATTATCTTTGACAAAATTTTCTGCACGCCCGAGGGCAGTATGCCCATCAGTCCTGCCGTCTCGCAAATGGAAATCAGCTCTGATGCGCAGAACGCTATAATCACAGCGTCCCGAAGATAATCCACATTGAGCAGCCTGTCTGCGTAGTTGGCGCATACGACGATTAACAGCGTACCAAACTTCTTTACTATTCCCTGCCAGCAGGCACGGGACGACAGCGCCCCGTTTTCCGATTTGTCGGATTTGTGCCACCACATGGCGTTTGCCAGCCCCAATATAAAATCAGCCGCCATAAAAATAATCAGCGTAATAATGGCATTGTCCCAGCCGCCCAGGGCTGCCGAAACAGCCCCGCCTATTGCGCCGATAATGGCGCATACATATGTTTTGATGTTCATTGACATTTTCATTCCTCCTCAGATTTCCTAACCACAGGAATATCAAATTTTTTCAATTTCTCTTCCAGCTCGTTGATTTCATCTCTTACCGCCTGCCGCTTGGCGTTTAATTCGGTCATGTCATACGGTGCAGGCAGCCCCATCAACGCATATTCATAGCATTTTGCAATTTTCCAGTCCCCTACGGGGCTGGCGCTATCCGACAGCTTCCAGCGGCAGTCAATTATTTTCTGGTAGATTTCATTGTATTCCATTCGTTACACCCCCTCAACCAATGCAGAAACAGGGGCGCACGCCACCCATAGATGACGCGCCACTTGCATTTGCATTTCCCGTACTTGTTACACCCGCAAAACTGGTATTCCATGCGGTTGATTTGCACCAGAACCAATTTCTATTGCATATATACTTTGGATTTAATCTAAATATCGGAAATTGACGATAATTCAATCCATTATCATATTTACCACCGAATATGGTGCTGCCATATATTTCTGGTTCAGACGGCAGGTTGATTTTAACAGTTACCCATACGCAACTATTTGCAGAATTTCCTGATACACTATTAGTCAGATATTCACTGTGCAACAGCAAATGGTTGTTCAATTTTGCGTCAAAATGCGCATTATATACAGGTAATACGGATGTAAACAGAAAACTGCCAGTATATCCACCATTATTTGTATTCGTACCATTCATTCGGTTACTTCCAATAGCGTTATCAGGCACAATCACAGCGTGATGCTGTACAAACGCTGTATCGCCTGTATTCAGGTATGTATCCAGCCCAGCAATGCGGAATTTGGTATTGTATGTGACAGTCTGGGTCGATTCGACCAATGTCTTGGTGTTATCATCACTGGTCTGCTCTACGAAACAGGGGACATTCGCAATGTCTCCCGATAGCGTGAAATAGTCACCGATATAGATATCAGAAAAACTTCCGTCACTAATCATAGCGCAGATATCGTCAATAGTATATCCTTTGGCGAATAAATCATCGCCACGGAAGATATTATTATGATTTTCTGCAATGCTGGTAATCCACTCTGTCTCGTCTTCAGCAGGAAAATCGGGTTCGCCGTTGATGTAACGTTTAACGTCCTTTTCGTAGTTTTGAGCGATTTCAGCCGCAGTCAACGCTCTGCTGTACGCCGCCAAACGATAGAAATTATATGCGCCTACCGCATAATTGGTATCGCCTGCGCCCAAACAGCCCAGATACGTATTTTGGGTTGATTTCTTGTAGTCGGATAACGTTTTTGTTCCGACCAGTGCGCCGTTCACATAGAACTTAAACGCCTGTCCGTCATAGGTTATAACCAAACCATATGGTGTGTTCTGGGTAAATGCTGTGGCGATATTCAGGTAATTGGCCAATGATTCAGAACGTATGGACGCATTTATCTGACCGTTTTCGGTGTAAATGCCAAAACCAGCCTTGTCAAAATTGCTGATAATATCATTTTCACCTGTGGTTCCGCCCGTTATTTCAACGAACAGTTCTACAGTAAAACGGTCATAGTCAATCAGGTCGGGTATCTTCATCGCCGTTGCGATGCCAGCCTGTTTGATATAGTGGTTAGATGCTATCAGTCCGGAACCGCTGCCGTCTGTGTATCGACCCATGGTCTGACTGTTCACCATATCGACCCATGTGTTACCGTTCGTGGCGTGTTTAGGCGGAAAATTGTAAATACCGTCAAAAAACATTTTGGCGCCTACTGCATATCCCAACGATTCGGGTGTTACCTCCGTTATTTTACCACCCCCTCTCCGAACAGCCTTAAAATTTGCCGCAGCCTCATTCTTGGCAGCTACCGCCACAGCACCCGAACCTGTGATATATACAGTGTCCAGCCCCATCATGTGCATATAGTTGAACGTCTCGCCGTCCCCAATGGTGATAACGCCATCATCGCCCTTAGCAGCACCTGATTTCAGGGATACTGTGATATCCTTGCCCGACTTGTTGCGGATATCAAATCCGTTGTATTTAGCATCGAATTTCACAGCACATTCAGAGCCGTCAAGGGTGATCTCGATGACCCTGTTGCAGCCTTTTACTTCTTTTATCATAAATAAAATATCCTCCTCTACTACGCATAAACCGCCTGAAAATATACGGGCGATACAAATCCGTTTGGTATGCCAACAGTAGCCGAATTAAAATCCTTGAAAAAGGAGTTCCACCAACTCTCAGCACCGCCCCACAATTCGCCATTACGCCAAACTCTTCCAGGATAAAATTGAAAATACTGACCATTAGCTTTAATCAGATAATTCTCAACAGTAAACCGGACGGATAGTTTTTCCGTCACCTTTATTTGATATCCGCCTCGCAAAATATTATCATATGTTACAGTCTGTCCTGTCGTTAAATTTGTCATTGTTGCGCCAAGATACTTTGAAACATAGGTATTACCGTCGGTCAAAACCTGGGGGTCACTGTAATGCACAAATAGTTTTAACTGCAATCCTGTACCGGGACACGTAATAGCCGCCGAACCCTCATTCAGTGTGATACATTTTACGATGTCCCAATCGCTTTCGATAGCATTATCCAGCACAACCTCATTTCCATCGGGATCAGTAATGCCTGTGTCAATGCTATCGCCAATACCCAGCGCCTGCTCATACAGCTTTTTGTATTTGTCTGATACATTCACCGGGTCAAATCCGTCACAGCCATAGTCGGACGCATTATACACACCTGGTTCCACCACGGTCAATGGTTGTATGTTTGCTGCTGCTTGCACATCAACAGTCACAGGCTCAAACCCCACATACCCCTCAGGCGCATTATATACTCCGTTTTCCGTTATAGTTATGGGCTTGACCTTGCCGCCCTTACCATTCGCCAGCCCCAGCAGGAACCACATCATATCATCCATCGCCGCTCACCTCGCTTGTCGTGGGAATAATGTTGCCGTCTGTGTCCTCAGTAATGGCGTACTCAAAAATTTTGCCGTTGTAGTTCGCCCGGAGGCTTTTGCCGTCCTCAGCAATTTTCACCGCAGTGGGCATCATGCCATTCAGGATAGCTCCCGCAAATCTGGCAACACCCTCTCCTGCCATCTCAAAGCCGTATTCGGTTTTAGAACTTTCATCGGAATTTTCGGAATTTTCAATAGCGCTTACAAATTTCAGCCCCTGGTCAGTGATCTCCGTGCAGCCATAAATGCGGTTAGCTGCTATCCGCTGATTTATGGCACGGGTCAGCAGGTCATTATAAACGGACGAGCTTTCGGGCATCTGCGGAGTTGACAGCGATGCTACCGCACCGTCAGCGCAAAGATTGATAGATATGTTTGTGACTGTGTAGGATTTATCACCGACTATAGCCGTGCCGTATGGATCAATATTGCCCTCTAAAACAGCGCTGAAGCTCAGTGGCTTGTATGTGTATGCACCACCCTCAAACAGCCTTGTAGCCAATGACTGGGCTATTCCTTGCGTTATAAGCGTATTTGACAGCTCGATGATGCTTGCAGGGGCGCCGCTGCCGTTATCATAAACGTTTGAGCTGTCACCCGTCACGATAAGCCTCGTGTAGCTGTTTGTGGGATATTCGATGATAGCACTGTGGTTAGAGCAGCTTGCGGCAGAAGTTTCCACGCCTATTCTGTGATAGCAAAGACTGTTATCACTTCCGCTTTGCACAAAACAGCCAGATGCTCCTGCAAGTGCTTCCATTATGGCGTTGCAGCTTGCCCCCTTGTATGTGCTGGCAGTGACATTGCCCACAAGCAGCTCGGTCGTTCCCGATGCACCTAAAAATCCGCACTGTGCAGCAATTTTATTGGAAATTTCAGTGGCGGATATGTCCTTATAAATGGGGTCGCCTTTGGAATCTGTCTTGTCTCCGTCTTTTAACGTCGAATAGTCAAACGGCTGAGACAGCTTGCGTGATCGGTCATATGCCGTAATGCTTACAGTGTACTCGGTGCGATTTTCGCTGTCGATAAAAAATGTCGGCAGTCCGTCAAATCCCACAACCGTAACGCTTTCGCCCTCGTTAAACAGAAAATCCGCATAAACGGTGGCAGAGAGCTGCTGTGTCACTATGCTGCCTATGCCAAGCCCCGAAAGGCTTTTATTTATGCTGATATTGCTTATCTTTTCGGGGCCGAATGTCCGCCCGCCTATTATCAGCCCGTAAGGTATGCTAAAGACTGCTCGGGGCGAGATCGCACACCGAGCTGATGTTTACAGTCCACATACTCACGCCTGATGATGTCTCATAATCAAGCTTTGCCGTAAAATCAGGCGCATTGAAGTCCGCTGATGTGTCGCCGAATGTGATGTTTACGGAAGCGGACTTGCAGGCATTTTCGATAGTCTTTTTGACATCATCGGGAACAGTAAATGCAGCCGATATCTGATATTTGTATCCCAGCAGAGCCTTTGATTTCTGTCCGTTCAGCCCTTCAAATCCGCTGGAATATACCGCTGTACGGTTTATGCTTAGGTCGCCTTTTTCGCAGTATTCCGATAGGTCAAGGGTACCAATTTTGAGCAGTGCCAAAAAAATCGCTCCTCTCCGTTTTATTTAATCATAACATAAAACGGGGAGGAGCATTTCGCAGTTAATCTCTCCTTGACGCAATAAACGCCGAAAGCGTGTCATCGCTCTTTATGCACGCCGATGATGGCGGCAGCATATTGTTGAGCTGGGATATGCTTTTGGTATATTTTTCAAAAAGCTTCATCATCACATCAACTACAGGACGGGTGCGCTCATACGGCTCTAACTTTTCGCTCTGAGTAAACATTTCCACCCAGCCGTTTTCGATGATGTCGTCCATCAGTTCAAGCGCCTGCACGTACTCAAATGCAGCCACCTTGCAGAGACCCTTTGCGATCTCCTTGCGCTTAGCGTCCATGTCGGCGCACTGGCGTTTCAGCTTGTTCTCATAGGCTTTTATTTTTGCAAGCTTCTCTTCCTTATCCATATTCTCATTCCCTTCTGTTAAGTTGATGTTCTGACCTTTTGCTCGTACTGCTTTTGACTTATGCCCTTTGCCACTGTTTCTCCGTCCATGGTTACGGACGTTTCAATCGTGGGATTAAAGGATACGGAAATGCCATTGCCAAGTGAGCTGTTAAGCAGTATCGCAATAGATTCAAGCAGGGCGTTGGTCTTTGACGTATCGGTCACGGTGCTGTCAGTGCTGCCGTTATTGCTTGCTGATTTATCATTCAGTGTCTGCGCAGTGTTCTGTGTCTTGCCGAGCGCAGACGCTATTCCTGTCAGGTTCGGCAATGCGTTCCCGATGATGTTATCAACAGCGCTGAGCAGATTGTTGGCAAAATTTGTGCCTGCGGTTTTTCCAGCTTCCGAAAAATCCTCAGAGGAGCCGAGAGAAGCCGCTGCCAGCTTTTTTGATGCCGCCTTGTCCCGCTTCGCAAGGTCTTTCACGCTGTCAAACTTAGTGGGAGATCTCAGCAATATTCGGGCATATTCCACAGCCTCGATAGGGTCCATGGTCAGCAGCTCGTCGATAACGCTCTGCGGCATACCCTTTGCGGCAAGCTGTGTCAGATATCCTGACAGCTTTTCCTTTGCCGCAACGATCTTTTCCATTTTGCTCGTATCAATGCGCTCTGAGCCCTTGCTTCCGTATCTGCTGTTTTTCGTAAAGACAGAGCCGAAATCAGCCTGATACTTTGCCTGCAGCTTTTCAATTTCCTCGGTTTTCTTTTTGGCGCTTTTGGCTTCCTTGTCGTTGGCTTTTTCATCGGCATCGGCGACCTTGTTTCTGCCCTCAACAAGCTTCAAATAAAAGTTATCATACAGCTCACTGCCCTGACCGAGTGCATCGACTATCTTTTCCAGCTGGTCATAATACCAGTTGTCATCGTCTTTGTGGTTAAGGGCTTTTTCTATGTCTGCCTTTTTGACAAATCCATCAACAGCAGTTTTGAGCTTGCTGTCATCAAGGCCTTTTTCCACTCCGTATGCAATAGCCTCGGAAGCGGCCTCGCCTATATCCTTGCCTTCCGAAACTGCCTGGGCATACATACTGTCCATGGTGTCAAGGATCGCCTGAGCTTCCTTTTTGGCTTCCGTCTTTTCGTTGCTTTTGGAATTTTTGGCGGCAGAATCGGCAATTTTCTTTCTGCCGTTGAGGATCGTTGTCATGTATTCCTTATACAGCTCGGAACCTTCTCCGAGAACAGAGATCATCTTCTCTTCCTCGTCATAAAGCCAGCTGTCATCAGCACCAAGCTTAGCCTGTTCGTATTTCAGATCAGATACATATTGCTTGACAAGCTTTTTCAGGTCGGAATCCTTCATGCCGCTTTCCATGGCAGCGGTCAGCGCATCGGCAGCGATCTCTCCGACAGACTTGCCATCGGATTCAGCTTTTTCCTTTGCGGCGGATATTGCGTCTCCCACAACATCGGAAGCGGCATTTTCTGCCTCTCCCGTACCACCTTCGGCTCCTTCAGCAAAACCCTCGCCAAATGCGCCGCCAGCTTCCTTGCCGCCGTTGTTCGTTGCTTCGGCCTCTTCCGTCAAAATGGTGTTGTAGGTGTCAATAATGCCCTGATATCCTGTCATAGATTCGTACAGGGCGTTTACCTGTACTGTTGCCTTGGTAAATTCCTCGTTAGCATTATCCATTGCCGCACGCAGGTCATCTGCCGAGCCTGCCCAACTGTCAGGCACAATGCCTGTGCGGTCCATTTCTGCTATCATTCCGCTGAGGGAATTTATCTGCTCATACCACTTGTTCTTCTCAGCCAGAGCCTGCTCATACTTGCTCGTGACTTCATCAATGTTCACCAGGGCTTCACCGTAATCGTCCTGCAGGAATGACAGCTTTGCCTGTCTCTGCTGCGATGCAATGACATCATCAATGGACGTTTTAAGCCCCTGATATCCCTGTATCTGACCACCGATAATCTGTATATTTGTCCCGGCCAGAGTATTCAGCTCGTTGATAGCATCACCAAGCCTGCCGCTCTGGTCTATCTGATTGCCCTCTTCATCAACAAGGGTCTGTATTTCTTTCCAAAGGGCACGTTCCTTTTCAGCCTTGCTGTCTATCTCGCTGCTCTCTTCCCTAAATGCGCCTATCCTGTTTTCTATAGCGTCCTGCTGTTCCAGCATAGCCTGGGTCACTTCGTCAAGTGCATCTCTTTCACGCAGGGTCTCTGCCATTGAATCAAGCTGAGAAGCGCCAAGCTTGCCCAGAGCCGTTGCAAGCCCTATAGCAGCCGCAGCAACAGCAACATATATGTTTGCCTTTGCCGCATCATTAGCAGCTATCTGCGCCGCTGTAGCCGCTTCCTGAGCTGTCTTATAGTCCTTTATGGCTTTTACAAGACTGTTTACATGGGCGACCATTGTGCCTATCTTCCATGCTCCCCATGCGGCTCCCATTCCCTCGACGGTCGCAATGATATTATCACCGTTTCGGGATATCCAGTCAAGAGCGTTTATCAGCGCAGGAATACCCTCATCAGCCGCAAACGCCGCAGCTTTTTCTATCAGCTTTCCGAATTTATCTGCCAGTCGTTCAATTACTTCCGAAAGCTGTCCCTCTGTAACGGAGCGGCTCAGATCAGATATCTCCTTTGTTGCCGACTGCACAGCACTTTTCAAAGGCTCTTCCAGATAATCATACACTTTTATGCCGAGACCTTCAAGCGCTGACTGCATCGCCGTTACGTTGCCTGTAAGGTTGTCCTGCATGGTTTTGGCAGTTTTGAGCAATGCACCGTCGCAGTCGTAAAGCGTTTCCGAAAGGTCGTCATACTCGCCGTTAAGACCGTTTACCATAGCCTGCAAAGCGGTTATCTGAGTTTTGCCGCCGAGCATAGCTTCAAGGTTGTTGCGCTGCTCATCGGTAGCACTTGCCAGAGCGTCGCCCATCTCCTTCAGGACTTCGGTGACATCCTTCATATTGCCTTCGTTGTCATACAGTGACAGCCCCAGCGTGTCCATAGCCTCGGCGGTCTTTTTGGTGCTGCCAAGCATATTTACAAATATCGAATTGAGCGCCGTTCCTGCTTCGGTGCCCTTGATACCTCTGTTGGCCATAACACCCAGAACTGTGGAGAGGTCTTCCACGTTCAGACCGAAATTATGCGCTGAACCGCCGCATTCGATAAACGCTTCCAGCAACTGCTGCATATTTGTGTTGGAGTTGCTCTGAGCTGCCGCTACAACGTCAAGATAATGTGACAGGTCGTTTACTGATACACCCATAGCCGACATGGAATCTGTGACCAGGTCGGAGCAGGTAGCAAGATCCATTTCGCCTGCCTCCGAGGCACGCAGTATAGGCTCAAGGCCTGTCAGCATTTCCTCGGTTTTCCAGCCTGCAAGCGCCATGTATGAGAGCGCATCGGCTGATTCCGACGCAGTTTTCGAGGTGTTGGCACCCATAGTCTCTGCGGCTGCCCTGAGCCTTTCAAGGTCATTTCCTGTCGCTCCTGAGATAGCCTCAACACGGGACATGGATTTTTCAAATCCCGAACCTACCTCCGCAGCAGCCCCGACAGCTCCAACAGTAGCAGTGCCTACAGCAGCAACAGCTCCGCCCGCAACGGCTGCAACGTTCTTGATGTCGCCCGCAACGTCGTCCATGGCAGATTTCAGGTCCTTTACAGCATCCTCATAGCTTTTTATGTTTTTCTTTGCACCCTTGAAATTATCGCCGCTTTTTTCAGCAGATTTTCCGAGGTTTTCGGTGCTTTTCTTGGTGCCGTTCTGCTCTGACTGTAAATTCTGCAGTTCACGCTTGGTGTTCTCCACCTCACGCTGATACGCACGGTATTCATCGGCAGTGATATGACCGTCCTTAAAGCTGGCTTCCAGCTCCTTTGCCTGGTTTTGCAGCTCCTTCATTTTCGCCTTGGTGGCTTCAAGCTCATTCTGATATGATTGGTACTGCTCCGAATTTATTTTGCCGCTCTCAAAGTCAGATCTCATCGTCTCATTTTGCTTCTGGAGCTCTTTCAGCTTTTCCTTGGTGGCATCAATAGCTTCTTTCAGAGGAGCATACTGCTCTTCCCATTTGCTCTGATTTTTAAACGCATTATCTGTCTTTTTCTGGACGCTTTCCAGCTCGGTGAGCTTCTTCTGTGTATTGGATATGGCTTCCGACAGCAGCTCCTGCTTCTGGGCAGCCAGTACAACAGACTGCGGGTCAATCTTCAGCGAATTATCGACCTCTTTCATTTCGGAAGCAAGCTTTTTGGACTTCTTTTCAATTTCATTCAGCGCACTGGTCACACCCGAAACGTCAAGTCCCAGCTTTGCGGTAATACCTGCAATATTCTTCTTTGCCATTACATCATCCCCCAAGGAATTTTACAAACGAAGCCACATCGTCAGCAGTCGCTTCACGGACTTCATTCTCTGCCTTATGCTTCTTTCCGCCGCCTGTATTTTCTATGCAGCGCAGCAAAAATCCAACCGATATATCGTTCAGGTCGGCAACTGAGAAGCCGCAGCGGAGAGCTGATATCGTCAGCCTTTCCGACAGCTCATCGTTCCCTGTATCCTCTGTGTCAGCATTATTATCATTGCAGCCGTCATCGGCGCCGTATATGCCAAGACTTTTTTGCATCAGGTCGGCAGCAGCTTCCACGGCTGAAAGCAAATCAAAATCATCTCCGAGATCTTCTCGGAAGATATCAGGGTCGGCAATGTTCCTGTCCGCACATTTCGCCATAGCCCATATAAGGCGGTATCCTACCTTTATGGCTGTAAGCGGGGATTTGCCTGCTGCCGTAAAATCTTCCGTGTATTCGGTGCCGAACTGTTCTTTGTATGCTATCAGCACGGCAGCGCTTGCCCTCATGTTAAACTGTCCGCCGTTATAGCGTATAGTTTTTTCAACGGCCATATTAAACCTCCTTGAAGCCAAAAAACGTCTTGTACGCCGTACTGTCCGCATTCTGGTTTATGCTGCGTATTTTCCGCTGACTATTGCGTCGGGCGTAAATAGGGATAGATATGGTCTGCACCTCTATGCCCTTGCTGTTTGTTTTACGCTTTATTTCCGGCTGCCCTGCCTCACATGACCACAATATATCTCTCTGACCGTTTGCGGTATATATCAGCGAGAAATCATTCATGCTGTTTGCGGAAATATATATCTCGGTAAATGTGCCGTCATCGTCGCTTTCCCAGTCGAATATATCCTTATAAAAATCGAGGGGCATAACGCCCAGCTCAATGCTGCCGTCATACCCCTCTTTGATATATTTGACACCTTTTCCGCTGCCTCTGATACGCTTATCAAATTCAACGGTAACTTTCGGGGAAAGCGACAGGCTGACAGCCGCTTTGAGCGGCTTTAATTCTCCGCCGAACACATAATAGCATTCAGATAATCCGTGAATTATCATATCCTGTCTCACCTTCCGAAATTATTCGCCGCTATCATCTACATTAGGCTCGTGCATATCTGTGTACCATGCCGCATATGCTGCCTTTGCGGTCGCATCGGTAACATCGCCCGAAATATGTCCGACGGTGAAATGATCGTTTTCACGGGGCATTGCGGTGATAGTCATGGCATCAGTGCTGGGAGTGATGGAGCTTTCCACCGTCTGGCCCTTGATAGAGGGACGGGAAATCGTATTTCTGTATGTGATGAATCTGGTCTTTGTCACATCGCCATTGACCTCGAACATCATTACAAATTCCTTTGTTACAGCATCTGCACTTTCAAGCTGTACACCGTTTTTATCAACGATCTCGCCGAGAGCCTTCTGGCGGAACCAGTCGGGTATCGTTGCGATCTCAAGGTCGCCCGAATAACCTGTGTTTGCGTTCTTAACGAAATACGCAATGTCATCTGCGTAAAATTCTGACTTGTCGCCCTGAGGATCCAGACTGATATTTACCGCACCGGGAATAGGCATGATGTTCACCTTGTTGGTTTCACCTGCCTTCTTCTCGAATGTGTATGTTTTTGATTCGGGGTCGTACTTGTCAATAAACAGTACGTGTACATTGGAAAGGCCAAACTTTACCTTATTCATTATCCGTTACCTCCTCCGGAATTTCAAACGTATAGGTTTTTACAACAATATTTTCGTCCCTGTTGTATCCCATGATGTATGTATAGGGAATATTGTTGTCATCAAAAATTTTATCAACAGCATATTCAATATCTTCCTGCCGATCGTCATCGTACATAGCCAGATACATCTGACACCTGGCTACAGGGAAATAAACGCCGTTGTCTGCATATAAATTGTTTCCGCTGCCTATTTTGGCAACGCAGGCGTGCGGGAAGGGCACATCTTCCGGGTCAGGCACGACCCATTTATAGCATGGGATACCCGCCTCGCAAACTAATTTTTTAACATCTGATAATCTCATGGCTTATCCCTCAAAGGCATCCGCAATGCGGTCAATGTAAATGTCGTTGAATTCACGCACGACCTTTTCGATATGCGGCTTGCCTGGCACCCAGTGCTGGTCTTTGCCTGCATTGTGACCGTCCTCCAGCAGATGTGTCAGCATATATCTGCTTTTGTTATACACCGTGAAATCGGTGTATGTGGTTTTCAGCGTGTCAAGACCTTTCACATATTCAATGTGCTGTTCGCCGTAGATCGTCCAGCCTTTTGCATATGTTCCCGTTTTCTTGGGCGCAGCCTCTTCAATGGCTTTCGCCATCTCTTTGGCGGTCCTTCTGGTGATCTTGTCCAGCGCCTTTATCTGGTCAGCGTAGTGCAGCCCGAACCTTGCAGCAACCGCCTTTGAAAAATCAGCCATGCTCTCATATTTGTAGTTGAATGGATCACGTTTTGGCATTCTGCTCACCAGCCTTTGGGGTCAGATACAATTCTGTGATACCGTCCTTGTCATATGTTCTGTAAACAGAATATACAACGCCGCTGTATTCGCACAGCTTTTCGCCCCTGTACTCAAACGACCGCAGCCGCATACACAGCTTGGGCTTTATGCCAATGGCTCTGTCAGCGTCAGCGTGGAAAAATTCCTGCTGCGTAATGCTTGCCTTGTCCGCAATCACCTTTCGTGCCGGGGCTTCTCTTCCCGCACGGAGTAGTATCGGAGTAATGAAATTATGCCTTGTCACTATCATCACCCCTCAGCTGCAGCTGACTTGCCATAGCCTTAAAGCCCTCGGAAAATTCAGTGCCGTTCTGGTTCAGAAGGTCATTAACGCCCAGCGCTATGCACTGTATTTCGTATTCCGAGGCATTATCCAGCGTAACAGCTCCGCCGCCGTTGTTTATGTAACGCATAACGGCGAGAGCCTTTATCCGCAGCTGATTGTTAGTATCAGCGTCATCGGTAAGTATCCCCAATGCGGCTTTTACCTTTTCGGTCAGTTCCTCTGCCGTCATACATTACACCCCATTTCTCAGGCAGTATAGCTAAGGCTGATAAGCGCAAACGCCTTTTCGGCAAGAGGAGCGCCGTCAACTATCGCATATGCCGCATAGTCAGTGTTTCTCTGCTTCACGTGGTCCTCAGTGTTTAAGGTAACGTCCTTGTTGATGTTGACAGCATAGCCGTTCTTTGCGTTGCCCACGAGTATCTTGTCGTCAGGTACGGCAGAATCAAGCTTTACAGCCTTGCCGAGAATGTGGCCGACTACACTGTTGGCTACATCGGAGGACACTGTGAAAATAGGTCTGCCTACAGTATCGCAAAGAGATGCAATTCTGCCCCAGAGGGTCTTGGAATTGATGTAATATGCCGCACCTGCCTCGTACTTTGCGTCGATGGCAGCGTTGGCAGCGGCGAAGGCAGCAATCATCTGCTGGGCGGTAGGATTTGCAACGGCGATGTTCTGCGCCGAATATGTACTCTTGGCAAGCTGTGTGAGAATGCCGAGAGGCTCAGGCTTCCAGGGAGAGCTTTCTGTGGAAGCGGCAACGCCTCTGCCTCTCAGTACGCCGTATCCGAGAGCCGCTCCCATCTTTTCGGAAAGTTTTGCTCTGATGTAGGGCAGGAATTCCGAGATGCTCATTTCCTTGAGCTTCCAGGAAACTGTGATAGAACGGGCAAGCTCACAGCCGTTCAGGGTGATAGTTGCAAAGGTCTCCGAACCATCAGCGGTGGAAGTGCTTTCGTCGTACCATGCTGCATCGGAAGATGCGGTATCCTTGGCAAATGTAACAGTGCCCTTGACATAGGTCTTGAAAACGTCCGCATAGAAGGGATATGCCTCCGATACATCATCAAGAATGCCCTTCATAAGCGTGCTGGGGATAACTGCGCTTGTGGGAGTGGTGGTAAATGCTGCGTTATACGCCTTCATAACAGCCACGTCCTCGACGGACATAGTTTCGGGCTTGACAGCCCATTTTGCCCAAGCATTTTCATATTTTCTTTCGGCTGCGTCGTTCTCCGTGCCGTTGTCAGTGCCCATAAGACCCAGGTAAATACTGCCCTCGGCTGATGTTCCCACAGAAACGGTGCTCTCGCCGCAGATATCAACAGCAGGCGCAGCATTGGAAAGGGCATCAGCATTTTTCTTGGCAACGAGCAGAGCATTGATCTTATCGTCGAGCGCCTTGATCTCGTCCATTTTGGCGTTTGCGCCATCAATGTCACCGTCCTCGATCATCTGATTGGCAGCAGCCATCAGTTCAGCTCTCTGTGCCTTAAGCTTTTCAAACATTTTGCATTTCTCCTCTCATCATTAAAAATCTTGCTTTGGCTTTCGCCGCCGCAGCTTTATCATCCTTCAGCTTATTGTCGGTCGGTGTCCCTTCCGGCTTATTCCCCGAAGTATTGATTTTTGCAATGTAGCCGTCACACAGTCCCAGCTCAACAGCCTTTTCAGCCGTCAGCCATGTGGTATCGTTCATCAGCTCGACAGCCTTTCCCTTGCTCATGCCTGTTTTAGTGACATATGCACTTGCAATGGATTCGTCGATGTTTTTGAGCATGTCGGCCATCTTTTCCAGATATTTGTGGTCTCCTGCGCCTGCATAGCAGCTGGAGCAGTGTACCATGACCATTCCTACGGGAGATATACGGCAGTCAGCCGCACACATGATAACGCTTGCCGCACTTGCCGCAATCCCCGTAACGTTTATGCGGACATTGCCCTTGTAGCCGAGAATGGCAGTGTATATTTCAAACCCTGCGAATACATCACCGCCGCCCGAATTGATGTTTATTTCAACATCGTCACCGTCAGCCTCAGCCTCGGCAAGCTGTGACTTCACCTTCTTGGGATATGTCGCCGCAATGCCGTATCTGTCGTACATAGAGCCATAATCATCATCAACGATACTGCCGTTTATCTCAATCGTTCTCATCACTCTCACCGCCTTCCGTTATAACGCCTGTATCCTTACGCAGCAGCAGTTTGTTTCCTCCCGGTACAGCTGCCATGCCGAAAGCAGCACGCCATTCATTCGTGGTCATAGCTCCACGGTCAACCATTTCACGCAGATTCAGCTTTGTTTCAATGCTTGCCGCCGCCAGATTATAGCTTTCAAACACGATCTCATTGCCGCAGCCACGTTCTCGACGTGAAAATATCCTGTTGGTGTATGCCGCCGCAAATTTCAGCAGCACAGGCTCAATGTTGGATTCATAATATGCGTTCCACTGGTCTTCTGTCCAGTCTGATTTGACTATAGCAGAATTTGTGTTGAAAATGCTGTAAATTCTGTCCGTGATCAATTTTACCGAGGAAGAGGGCGGAACATATTCCTTCTGCGATATCTGCTCAGCTTTTGCCTTGCTGTCCACAGCCGCAACGCCCATAGTCTCCGAGCTTTCGAGGAACTGTGCCGCAAAATTTCTCGCCTGGCGTTTAAGGTCCTCGTCTCTCAGCGCTGCATTGTAGGTCAGCAGCCAGCGAATGATGCCCGAATTTTTGATGGCGGTAATTATGCCTCTGTCAATAGCCGAAACGCATTCCATCAATGGAAGCAGGGCCTCATATTTTGGCGTGCCGAAAATATCATCGGTGTAGAAATCGTCCCGCAGATGAATGATGTCACTGTACGGGAATACAACATTTTTGCCGTTATTGAGCATAAATTCCAGATACAGGTTCCGCTCCCTGTCATATCTTTTTACGACGCTGTATGCCGTAATGGGATATATCTGTTCAGGGTATCCGAGGCTGTCACGGATTATCAGAGCAAATGCGTTTGAGTTTAGTGCAAGCTGCGATGCAAGGCGTTCCTGCAGCTCCTGACCTGTCATATACGGATTGGGTTCCAACAGCAGAAATCGGATATACGCCTCAGGATTGACCTTGATATCTTCATCGCCGTCATCGTTTATGCAGTGGCGTATATGCTTGCCTACTGCCTTGCCGACAGCAGATGCCAGCGGACGTACAGCCGACCGCACAACATCGGAATGATACAGCTTTCCGTCAAACGCAAAATATCCCGTGTCCCCCTCGTCGGTCATAAGCTTCATCACAGTTGCCGATGAACCGCTTCTGCCGAAAAATCGGGCAATTCTGTCCCTTACAGTAGCAAAAAAGCTCATTACTGCTTCACCGCCTTTTTACGCTGCTTGTCGGGAGTGACAGTGCTTTTGCCTGCACATTTTCCCTCAGTATCACGTTCGGCACATTCATGCTTTCTGCGCACATCACAGGCGGCAGAGTTGAAGTCACACCACCATGCGTTATGGTGGCAGCATTTTTCAGCGTATTTGCAAGCCGTGATGTTCACCTCATTTCTCAAATTACTTTGCTTCAATTATAATTTTACAATAAAAATGCCCCTCAGATTTTGCAGTTACAAAAGCGCACCCTGCCTCACAGAAAGACAAGGTGCGCTTAAAAGCTGTATTCTTAACCCCTCAATTTCGACCTCTTTACCTGTTTTTAAATTACACTCAGATAATCGTTAAGGTTATCCTGCAAAACGGTGTATGCGTCCAGCAGTGCCGCAAGGCCGTCTATACGCTGGGTCGGCTTTCGACTCTTTATGGGCTGGATATTGCCGTTCCTGTCCTCATCAACGCAGGTGTTTGCCATGCACCATTTCAGCACGCCGTTGTTGTTGTATATTATCTTGTGTGCCTGCAGGTCCTTTGCGAGCATCTTCATAGGATTGGAAAGCGTTTTCTTGCCCTGTATCACGGGGCGCATGGTGCTGTCGCCAAAGCTTCTTTTCATTTCATTCACCCACAGCTCGGCACTCCACGAATCATATCCCACAAGGTTCAGATAAATGTCATATTCGCTCTGGACTTCGAGAAACCATTCCCTGACGGCATCGGGATTTATTCTGTTGCCGGGGCAGGTCCTGACCCAGCCTTTATCTATCCAGATGTCATATCTTACCTTGTCCTCGTTTATATGCCTCTCGACCAGATCGGCAGGTATCCAGAACATCGGTATAACGTAAATGTCCGAACATTCAGGCAGCATGAATATCACACATGCCGCCGTCAGGTCATCGGTGCTTGAAAGGTCTGCGCCGCCAACTCCGTAGCGTGGTCTGAGCTCTGTCACGTCAAAAGTTGTCTCGTTATTGATATCGTCAAAGGACAGCCACGAGCCGCCCGACGTCTCCCTGATATTAAATTCCTTGCACAAAAGATTGCGCTGTAAATCGGGCGATTGCTGTGCCTTTCTGACCTTATCCCTGAGCTGCCTGATATTTTTTATCGTTCCCAGTCCCGGATTGGCTTTTGGCCAGCAGCGTTCATCTTCCCACTCCTCTCGGGCGTCAAGTTCGTAAATAAACGGAAGAAAATGGTCATCAACAATGCCTGCATCGGGATCATCGTATCCGATTATCACCTTTGCGGCATATTCATACTTGTTGTCGTAGATATCTTCACGGACAACGCCCGCCGTCGTGGTTATCAGTGTCATAGGCTGTTCTCGTGCCGTTGTGCCGTCTGCAATTATGTTATACAGCGCCATGCCGTCACGCCACTGGTGTACCTCGTCCATCAATGCCCCATGAACATTCAGACCGTCGAGGGTGTCGGTGTCAGATGCCAGCGGTTTAAACACGCTTTCATTGACAGCGCAGTCCATTTCCCCTACAAGGGGCTTTATCAGTTTGCGAAGCTCCGGCGACTTATTTACCATTCGCTTAGCCTCTCCCCAGATTATCTTAGCCTGGTCCTTTTTGGTAGCCACAGCATAGACCTCTGCGCCCGGCTCGCCGTCCCCGACCTGCAAGTAAAGACCCACTATCGAGCTTATCAGCGACTTGCCGTTTTTCTTAGCCACTATCAGGACAACCTCTCGATATCGCCGCCGCCCCTCATCATCAATAAATCCGAACATAGCTGCAAGCATAGCCTTTTCCCACAGCTCAAGTACAACCAGCTGTCCACCGAGCTTGCCCTTTGAGTGCCTGCAATAGTTTTCCGCAAACTCAAGTATATGATTAGCCCGTGAAGGGGAATAGTGATACATGGTACCGTCAGCACCTGTGCTCCCCGAGAGGTCTTCGGCTAACTTTTGGTAGATCCGCTGTACCTTCCTGGACACAGTAACTTTACCGTCCTTTATCTGGCTATAGTACTCCATAATGGGGCTGTAATCTTTAGGATACCTGACCAATCTGATAGCTCCTCTCTGTAGATTTTAGGTAGGGGGGTCTCAAAACTTCCCTGTGTGTTCTTTCCATCTCTGCAATCGGTCCCGAGGGAGCTTGCCCGTTTCTGTGGCAAGGGGGGGCATGGGCTGCCCGTCCTCGCCGATCATGTACCTCAGCCCCGCATCACCGAAGTGCTCTTTGTTGTGGCACTCCTGGCAAAGGTATTCCAGATTTGTGTGTGATAACGTGACCATCGGGTCTGTAATGTTTTCAGGTGTTATATGCTGCCTGTGATGTACTATGTAGCCATATCTTTTTCGGCAGCGCTGACATAATCCGCCGTCAATAGCACGCCTCTCCGCAATAAATGACTTCTTGCATTGCAGCCATTTGTCGGACTTATAAAATAACTTTGCATATTCCTTAGCCATTGCCTTTTCTTTCCTTCCTGTCCTTCCTGTAAATTGGCGGTTGAAATCCATAATGCTGATATGACCGATACAGTGTTGATACATCGACGTTAAATGACATAGCTACAGATACGATTGACTTGCCGCTCTTCTGTGCGTGCCACGCCTGTTCTGTCTGCTCACGGCTCAAACAGCCTTTGTACTCTGCCATCGGATCACTCCTTTTATTGTTTGTGTCTCCTTCTTTTGCATCCCTCAATAATAGCTTCCCAGCAATTCGGGATTATCGTAAATGTTGCCGATGACTTCTGCTGCAAATTCGTCTGTCTTACCCAGTGAAACACATCTCAAAATAGATGAATTTTCCCAATCCCAAGCGGTAGGATTTGGGGCGTTGACATAGCGCACACCAAAGCTTGAAATTTCATCAATCCAAACAATCACACCAATTCTTGTAGCAGAATATGCAGTGCCCTTAACGATATCCCCCTCGAAGATTTTCACGCCGTTCTTGTCGGTAAGACCTGTGTACTGTCCGACGATTTCGGGGATAACAGCGAAAATACAGCTTTCGGATAAATCGTGAATATTTCCCCCAAGATTTACATATGAAACAATAGCACAAATGCCCGATTCAACATCTTGCAACAAATCACCGCATATCCATTCGCCGTTATCCTTTCGCTTGCCCCTGAACAAAATTTCACGTTCCATTGTTTTCACCTCCGTCCATCTTTGCCCCACAGTTCGGGCAGTATTTAGAGCCAGCATACACATATGGGCTGAACCGCTTGTCGATCGGCAGATTGTTATTAACACTATGGCACAAGCTACATTCCCATGCACCTAAACCCCAGTCATGCCCGTTTTGATTATATACCCAATGCCCATGCTTCACTGGTGCAACATCAACATTTGTGACTTCAAAACAAGTTTTAAGCCACTCTTTTACATTAGCTAAACAGTATGATCCATATCCAATATGCCATTCGTTGTCCGATAGATCGTAATACTCAATTAAATAATATGGTTTATCAACGTTGCCTCTAACGATTATGTTAGGATTTACTGCTTTAATTTTATCCATTGTTATTTTCCTCACTTCCTTTATCCATTTTAGCCCCGCAGTTGGGGCAATATCGGTAAGACTGCCTAAATGCGTCAAACAACATTTTATTGCTTTCACCCTCAAAAGTGACCTCAAAGCATTCTCCGCATACATCGCATTCGGCTGTAGTGTAATTTCCGTAAAAATTCAACCATTTGCCATGCTTCACGGGTGTATCTCCCGCAGCCATCACACACGCAATAACCGCAATTACCGTTATACCGATGATAAAACCTATCAGAAATCCGCCGAGAAACATCATTCTTCACCGCCTTTTATCGTTCTGAGCAGCTCCATAAGCATTGTCCTTCGGTCACCGTAATTCATTCTGCGTTCCTCAGCCTTCGCCTTTTCGATATCCGCCTTGCGGATTTCACGATTGCAGTTTGCAATCTCACTGTTTATAGCATCAGCAATGATTTTATTCTGCTTGACTGCCTCAGCCGCAGCCTGCAGCGATTCTGCGTCCTGGTGGAATATTTCATCGTCGCCGTCATCGGTAAAATGACCCTCAGCTTCGGTTTTCAAATCCTTAAGATGCTGTAAAATTTCATCAGTTCCCACGGAAATTTACCTCCTTGTTTCTGTCCGATTTATTTTCATTATTGCACTGCTCGCAGATGTAAATTATTTCGCCGCCGTTACCCGAAGGATATGCCCTCGGCACGTTATTGATATACATCTTTTTTGAACACTTACTGCATTTGACCTTTGGAATCATAATGCGCATATTATCGCCCCCCATTTATCCGTCCATCTTTGCCCCGCAGTGAGGACAGAATTTATATGGATAATTTTCAGGGTCGTTACTTAGATGTGTGCAACAACTGCAAACATCGTGAAAATATTCCACACTCCAATGCCAATGTCCATGCTTCACAAGCACAATATCATTTTCATTGATAAAATTCCTGCAAGCCTCGGCATTCTTGTAATTTGCCCCGTCAATGCAGATCTTCTTATGAATACATTTTTCGCATTTCAGCATTATTTGTTTTCTCCTTCCTCAGAAATATCATCAAGCGAAGTTATCGCAATTGAACCACTCGCCTTATCAATAAGCTCCGCTTGATAGTAAAATTCGCCTGTTTTCTTGCGACGGAGTATGCAGCCTGTTAACCGATACTGTCCGTCAATGTAGTGCCTTGGGAGCCTGAGCCGAACATCTTTGCCAAGATTATATTTAACTCTTGAAATATCCATATCAGATATCCTCAATGCGTATCCATATTCCCGGAATATCCGACCAGAATTTTTCAACTATCTCCGAGACTACAAGAGCATCGTCTTTCCAGAAGCCACATTTGGTCATGCAGTCTTTGAGCATTTTTTGAAGATTGTCTGTATCCGGGCGTGTCGTCTTGTACTCGCCGTTTCGGTGGCTACCGCTTATAGGAAACAGCCACTTGACCACAAGCCTTACCGCATCGCAGAACTGCTGATCAGGGCAGTGCTGAGAGAGAGCAGATATAAGCTTGTCTTTTGCATCTGCCACCTCGGGAGGATCATAAAATTTCGGTTTGCCATGAACCACTGTGACCTTATGCTCCTGAGCCGTTACGGTCGGAGGAAGCATCGGCATAAAGAACTGAATTTCCATGTGTTCAGCCTCCCTTATAGTCTGCACCGCACCATTTACCCGTATCAGCATCATAGAAAACGTCATCTGAATTTTTGATGTTATCCCAAATGTAATTCATGATCTCAGGCTGAGCAGTAAGCCACTGTATTACCTGGCTCCGAGTAATATCAAAATTCTGACCGGGTATCGAGTGATAAAGCGGAGGCATTTGGCGTGCAACCATAAGTTTTTTACTTCTGCATTTTTTCACTTTTTCATCTTCTTTCAAATTTTCATTTTTGCTAATGTCCGTGGTCGGGTGTGTATCGGTGACCGCCCCCTTAGCGGGTCACCGTACCACACACGGACACGGGTGTCAGTTATATATTTATATATATATGATTTCGTCGTGTCAAAACGAAATCATAATTTCCTGATTTCGTACCGAAACGAAATCAGAACCGTTTTATGATATCGTGTCAAAACGAAATCATAATTTCCTGATTTCGTACCGAAACGAAATCTTAGATTTCGTTTTTCGTTTCATCTGACTTAAAGACCTTTCCTGTATCCTTATTTACTTTGTAGCCTGCTCTTTTTGCCCAGTCTCGGACCGTATTCAGAGGCTTGCCAAGCAATGTAGATATTTCCTGCATAGTAGGGAGGTCATCGTCAATACACAGCGAATTGTAAGCGTTAATGAAGCTGTCAATGTTGTCTGAACTGCTCTTTTTTCGCTTTTCTGTAGCCTTTTCCCAGGGCTTTTTCTCTTCTTCATATTTCAGATCAGAGAGTGCACCGTTTTTGTCAGCCTTATGTATGGGGTAATCAAACCAACAGCTTATCGGAGCAAAGCTTGCAAACTCTCTCAAGGTGCCCTCTATTCGCCACGCAGTGCGATGTGACAGTGCTTCTTTGCCTTTCTCAATATCAGCACACATCAACTTGTATGAAGCTTCTGAGAGCTCTCTGTGAGCGTGTTCTTTCATTCTTGATGAAGAAAAAACATCGTCCTGAGAAACAGTGCTTTTGAAATCAGGCTTAAAGCGAGATATCCAGTCAAGACATATTTTGCAGATAAGGTCGTTTTCCTCAGATTTCATCAGCCCGTCGGTAAGTACAAGCTGTGTAAGGTCAAGAAGTGCATCAGGGTCTCTTGCAAAAACTCCCGAGCCCGATGCTCTGTCCATAGACCGCTTGCCGCCTTGAGCTCCTTTGGAATGGTGGTGACAGTATATCACCGCACAACCGACCTCTGAGCACACCTTGTCAAACTGGTTGCAGAAATGAGCCATTTGGTCAGCGCTGTTTTCATCGCCTGTGATGATCTTGTATATAGGGTCAATGATTATAGCGATGTAGTCTTTCTTGGAAGCTCTGCGTATAAGCTTTGGCGCAAGCTTGTCCATCGGGACTGACTTGCCTCGGAGGTTCCATATGTCAATATTGCTTATATGTTCGGGGGAAAGCTTCATAGCTGTATAAACATCTTTAAAACGATGCAGACAGCTTGCAGAATCAAGTTCAAGATTTACATACATAACTTTTCCCTGAGCGCATTTGAAGCCCAGCCATTCCGTACCCTCGGCAATGGCAGCGCACAGCTCAATAAGTGCATATGATTTTCCTGCTTTAGAAGGACCCGCAATAAGCATTTTATGCCCCTGACGCAGCACGTTTTCTATAAGCGGCGGAGCAAGTTCGGGAAGATCGTCCCACTGCGAGGATAAATTTTCAGGGTCAGGCAGATCATCGTTGATACTTTCGATCCAGTCTTTCCATTCGGAAAAATTCTCTTTTCCTATGTTGGTATCAATGATATACTGCTTTTTTCCGCTGCGCATAACTCCGGGAAGCCTTGACAGTCTGGAAGGATTACGGTTTTGCTTGTCTATTTCAAGCCCGTTTTTCCTGCATACCGTGTAAAGGTAATCAACTCTCTTACGGTATTCGTCGTAGTTGGGCGCATCCACTTTAACGATAGCGTGTACAGACTTTCCGCCCGAATAGACCAGTACAGCTACAGGAAGCTCCAGCTCCCGTATAAGGGCGTTCTGCTCTTCCAGAGCCATACAGTCCGATTCGACAAGTGCATATCTGAAGTCGGTCACATTTTCATTTTTTACGCCCTTGCCGTCAAGGGGATTGAATCGGATCCAGGCTCCCGCAGCAGGATTATAGTCTCCGAGAACGGCTCCGATGTCATCGCCATGTTTGTTAAGCTCGGCAATAAGCTCTCCCGCAGTTCTTGTACAGGAGCCTTTTGTGGGAAGATATTTTGTCTTTCCGTCCTCAGATTTTTCCCAGGTCTCGGTAACATATCCCACATTTTCGGAAGCCTCAAAAAGAGTTTCCAGATATCGGATTATTTCCTGCCCGGGGTGCCAGTCGGACGGTTCCGAAAGCTTGATACCTTCTGTGGTGCCGTGGCCTGCAACAACGCAGTCTTCCTCGGCAACTATTTCATCGTCCCAGTCGAAACAAACGTTGTTCCCTGACGGCTGCCACCCCTGATTTTTAGCATACTGGATAATGGTGCCTGCTGTGACCGGGGCAGCAGAGCCGTTAAAGCTCTGCCACTTTTTCTCGCAGTCACCGCTGTGGTATCTCAGTCTGTCACGGCTGCTCCATCTGTCCCAGTCAGCAGGGGAATAGCCCTCATCTTTAAGCGCCATTCCTACATTTACCCACTCCTGATAATCAAGCAGAAGGGGGTCTATATGGTCAAGGATCTCAATTAAATCTGCCATTATGATCTCTCCTGTTTAAAAGCAAAAGCCGCTGAATGTAAGCTGTCCGCTGTCGGGTGAGTATTCCGCAGGGTTTATGTCCTTAGGTACCCGCCAGTTGTTGGCGGCTATTCGGCTTATAAGCTTGCTTGCGGCTTCAAATTGCCAAGTGCCGACGTGCCGGAAGCCCATGCTTTCAAGCCTGCGTATCTGCTTCGGGGTAGTAAGGCCTTCCATTCTGCGCTTATCAAGTCTGTCAATGATAAGCTTGGCTTTTCCGGCATTTTCGACCTCATCAGGGAAGATGCCCGCAGCTTCAAGACGGTTTTTCTGCTTCTCTGTAGGCGGTTCGCACTCCCAACCGAACGCAGGTGTGTAATTAGTAAGGTCGGCAGCCTGTATGGACATTTCATACTGCAGCGGGTCAACAAGGGTACGTTTGCGCTTTTTCATTTCTGAAAGCTTTTTCGCAAGAGCTTCCTCTCGTTCAGCAACAACGTCCTCAGATGCCGCCTGTTCCGCTGCTTCGATATCGACTGCACAGCCTGCTTCTTCCGCAAGCTTTTCAGTCATTTTTTTAGCCACGGCTTCATCTGTGCATATGAGATGTGCAGGGCGGCAAAGCTCGTGGCGTTCGGTGTGCCAGAGAAAATCCAGCAAAAGCAGCTCAGTTTTTCCGGGAGCAAGACGTGTACCACGTCCTACCATCTGACAATACAAACCTCTTACCTTTGTCGGACGGAGAACGATAACGCAGTTAACATCGGGGCAGTCCCAGCCCTCCGTGAGAAGCATAGAATTGCACAGTACGTTATATTTGTTGTCTGCATAGTCTTGGAGTATCTCGGCACGATCGGGACTGTTGCCGTTGACCTCTGCGGCACGAAAGCCCTTGCTGTTAAGTATGTCACGGAATTTCTGAGAAGTTTTGACAAGCGGCAGAAATACGACTGTTTTTCTGTCGGAACAGTAGTTTATCATTTCATCTGCAATTTGATAAAGGTACGGATCAAGAGCTGTGTCAATATCCGATGCCTTGAAATCTCCCGCCTGTGTTGAAACTCCCGTAAGGTCAAGATTTATAGGTATCGTTACGGCCTTGATAGGAGAGAGATAGCCTTCTTTGATAGCTTTGGGGAGAGTATATTCATAGGCAAGGCTGTTGAATACCTGTCCGAGATTTTTCATATCTCCTCTGTCGGGAGTGGCAGTAACGCCGAGAACATCTGCATATGGAAAGTAGTTCAGAATATTCTGATAGCTGTCAGTAATGCAATGGTGCGCCTCGTCGATTATGATGGTATCAAAATACTTGTGGTCGAAGCCTGAAAGTCGTTTCTCACGCATAAGTGTCTGTACAGAACCGACAACAACTCTGTACCAGCTGCCGATGCAGCTTTCCTCTGCTTTTTCAACGGCGCAGCTAAGTCCCGTTGCCTTTTTTATCTTGTCCGCAGCCTGTTCAAGAAGTTCACCTCTGTGAGCAAGGATAAGCACACGCTTGCCACGAATAACACATTCTTCGGTGATTTTTGCAAACACTATGGTCTTACCGCAGCCCGTCGGCAGAACCAGAAGCGTTTTGCTGTTGCCGCTGTCCCACTCACTGAGAACAGCGGCCATTGCCTCTTGCTGATATGGTCTGAGTTCCATCAGAACTTACCTGCCTGCCAGCCGCCAGCCTGAGGAGCGTTATACTGTGTGGGCTGCTGATATGTACTCTGGGGCTGCACATTGGGCTTTACTGTCTGCACATCTTCATCATAGGCATAAAACTTTTTGATCTTGTTGGACTTCCCTTCCGAGCCATCGTTTTTCTTGTATGTATCAATGAATACGTGGCATTTCCCCTTGCTTCCGGGAAGAGCACCCCAGTTCATACGCAGAGGCTCACCATGCTTTTTCATTCCTACAGCGAGGAAAAGCGCCGAGAGCTTCCATTCCATCTTGCTGCAAAGCAGGAAGTTTTCGGTTATGGTTATGCTGTCATCAGCACCCCATATCGTAAATGTTACGACTGCCTTATTGCACGCAGGCATCTTTTCAGAGCCGTCAAAGCGGGCTCTTTCAAATTTATCTACAGTAAAATCGTAGTCTCCTTCGGGAAGCAGGACGAAATCGGAAGATTCGTTGTTGATCTCATCGTCCCAGCCAAAAACATAGTTGTTATCCATTCAGTTATCCTCCTTAAAATGGCAGTTTCTTATTTTCTTTTATCATTGCATACACCTGTTCCCATGCCCCCACAAGTACACCGTTTATGAAATCGGGCGGATAATTTGCTATAGGCATACGTTCGGGGAAATACCCCTTGCTTGCGACTGCAAAGCGGATATCCTCTTCGGAAACATTGTTGGTGCGCATCAGATCTTGCAGCGGCTTCGGAATGTTATCGGGAATATTGACGGCGCTTACTTCTTCAAAATCAGAAAGGTCAGCCTGAGTATTAGAAGTCGGAGACTGCTGTGCCTGCTGGGTCTGTGTCTGCGGCGGCTGTGCAGAGACCTGAGCTGTATTGACGGCGACGGCAGGCTCCTGAATAGCAGGTGTGGGTGCAGGAACAGGAGCGGAGCTTGCAGCAGGCGTGTGTTCGATAACGTGCGCTATCTGGGCATAATCAAGGGGTATCTTGGGCGGAAGGTCAGCTCTGTTTTTAGCGTCCCAGCAGGGGTGATGAGTGGTGTACATAACACGCTGGCCGCCCTGTGCCTTGAACTTCTTGCCGTCCTTGTCTGCGGCAACTGCATATGTTTCGTAGTTGCAGAAGAGGATCATATCAGCCCATTCTTTTACGAGGGGAGCTGTCTGGGAGCTTGTTTTCTTGCCGAGTTTAAGTTCATATCGGTCGTATGAGCCTGCTTCGTCCGGCTGTTCAAATTTCTTGAGCTGAGCATGGCAGTTAAGTACCACGTTACAGATATCTTTGTCAATAAGTTCCTGCAGCGTGTTGAGAAATCGTCCTATTGCCTCTGCAACATAAACATAGCCGTTTCCGTAGCCAAAATCCTCAATGCCCTTTTTGCCGTAGGTGTTCAGTATATCCTCAATGCAAAGCCTTTCCGCCCAGTCCATCGTGTCAATAGCAAGAGTTTCGCATACCTGAGGATTTTGCTTTACATACTCAATGTAGTTTGTCAGCATTGTCCACGATGTTGGCTTGTCTTCAAAGCGATTGACGTTGAGATTTCCCGTGCTGCCCTCTGTATCAATAAAAAGAGGCTTGGGGAACTGTGCTGCAAGGGTGGATTTTCCTATTCCCTCGGGACCGTAAATAACTACCTTCTGCCTTTTGCGGACGATGCCGTTCGAAATTTTAACGTTCATATCAACATTCCTTTCATATGATCATATCAATTACATCGGAAGCAAAAACGGTCGTACCGTCTGCTTTTTCGATGATGGAGTTATCAAGAGCATACTCGACAAGCTCGTTTAAAATATCCTGTGCAGGCTTGCTTGTGGCGCTTTTTATTGCAAGAATTTTCACATAGGAATCATTGGATATTTTCACGTTTGTAAAGCCGCTTACAGGAAAATCCCGTGCCGAGCTTTTAAAAACAAGTTTTTCACTTTTCATCAGAATGTGCCTGCCTTCCACGTTTTATTTTCCTTTGGGGGTTCGGGAAGTGTGCCTTTGACATATCCGTCCTCAATGATTATGCTGCATTCTCCACCTGTGGAAACTCTTGTAGCAATTGCCTGCAATCCCTCTTCCTCAAGCCACTTACCGAACTCGTTCAGAGTTTCGATGTCCATCTGTTCAAGCTTGTCCATAAGGACAAAACCGCATTCGGGATTAAGCTTGCGGACTATTGCGGCAGCAACTCTGAGCTGTTCCGAACCGCTCATGCAGTCCCATTTTGCACCGTTATATGTAAGTTCTCCGTTCTCCACAGAAAGCCCCGGAAGAGGGAGAGCGGCACTGTCAAGAAGCTTGCAGCGGTCACTACGGATATTATTTATCTGAGCAGTAAGGGTGTCATACTCGTCTTTGAACTGCTTAGCGTCCATTTCCGCTTTTTCCTTGTCAAGGTTGCTTCTTACCTTAATATTTACCGCTTCGATATCACGGATATTGTTTTCAAGTGCTTCTGTGCTCTCATCGTGAAGATCAGCGGCAGAAAGTTCAGCGATCCTCAGATCTTCCGATATTTCGGAGCGCTTGGTTTCCAGCTCGGCAAGCTGAGAACGGAGAGCTGCAATACGGTTATCAATTACCGTGCATTCATTGTTGAGCTGTGCAGCTCTGTCACGCTTACGCTGATTCTCACCGTTTCTTGCAAGTATTTCCTGCTGCTGACGTATGAGTTCTGAGGCAGAAACAGGCTCCTTAGGAATGCCCTCATATTCGGGAAGCTCTGCGGCATATTTGGCTTTCTGCTCAGCGATACGGCCTATTTCAAGCCTGCGGTTATACAGCGTGCTTTCCTGCTTGTCAAACTCGAAGAGCTTATCACCGACACCGATGATCTGCAAAAGTACATTTGCCTTTTCCTTTGAGGACGATTCCATAAATTTAGGCAAGTCAAGTGCAAATGAGCTGATAAAAGCATTAAGAAGCTGCTGTCCGCCTCTCTTGCCTGTTTCATCGGTGACTTTGAGATCGCTGTTCTTGCCGCTGCGTTCGACAACAATTCCGTTACTGAGCTTTACTTTCAGATGCGGGGGAACTGCCGAGCCTTCACGCATTGCACCGGAAGGGCGGAATTTGTCCCCGCCCAACGCCCAGGCAATAGCATCAAGGACTGATGTTTTGCCCTGATTGTTTTTGCCGCCGATAACGGTAAGCCCGTTTTCCGTAGGCTCGATTTTTACCGCTCTTATACGCTTGACATCATCAAGCTCAAGACTGTTGATTTTTATCATTTTTATTCCTCCTCAAAAAGTGACATTTGTTCGTTGGTTTGGGGGATATCCTGCCATTTAACACCTATGTAGTCGAGGACACGCCCCCAGCCATATTTTTCACCATCGCTGTCAGTGCAGCATTCATACATCCAGTAGTGCCATTCCTTGGGATTATCTTCACGAAGCCTGTCAAACCTGTGGGGTCTCTGTTCCATATGTATTCCAAACCCGCACATCGAACAGCCTGTCCTTTGCGCCCTCGTGGTGTACAGTGTGCCGTCATCTTTGCGCTTTATCTCGCCATATGCTCTCGGAACGGGAACGTTCAAGTCAAGAGCCAGCTGTAAAAGGTCTTGACGGGAAAATATTGCAAATGGGCAGGAACGAACAGTATTCTTGCCGTAATAATTACAGCCGTTTTTCATCAGTCCCATTTCCCTCTGTCCGCCCTCGGAAGCCATAAGCCCCAAATAAGGGTAACTGTTGTGCGGGCTTTTCTTTCATATAATAACAGCATCTTGATGATACTTTAAATTCGGGCGGCTTTGTAAAAGCCAGGTCAGGACGGTGCTCTCGGTAATTGTACCCGAAAAGCTTTATCCATTTTTCAGGCAATTTTATTTTATTGCTGTGCTGAAAATGTCCCTGCTCGCCCATATCTCCCGTCATTATGGCGTGGATAAACGTCTGCTTTTCGCTGTCGGGTGTGAGGAGATAGTTTATCTTGTTAGCTTTTGCCTTGGAAACAACAGGAAAACCCAGCTCCTGCAGCACCTTTGTCTTTGTCATATACGGCGCTATGCTGATAACGCCCAACTGTTTATGTACCTCCTGATTGCCTTTATCTTCGAGGATAGATACGGAAACGGCAGGAACATCAATGCCAATGCTCCGCAAGAAGCAAAGCAGTGTAATACTGTCAAGACCGCCCACAGATACATGGCAGTTTGCGCCATATTCTCCCGTGATTTTCTTGTAAAACTCCCACGCTCTGACTTCGGCATGAGCAACTTTGGCTTCGTAGGGGAGATGCTGTTTCTGCTGAAATTCACGGATATCCATTATTTCTTTACCTCACCAAAGCTATTGCGATAGCGCCTGCCGCATTTGCGGCATAGGCATATTTTGATTTTCATCTTGACATCCTCCTCATTATCTGCTATAATGCAGATGATAATATATCTGTTTATTATTTTTCCTCCGCCTGACCTCGGCTGCAACCGAATCAGGCGGATTTTTTATCCCTGCACTGGGCAAGCCACAAACTCTACCCTGTCCGGAATGCGTCCTGTAAGCGTCATTGCAATCGCATTGGCAGTAGGTTCAAGCCCCTCAGTGCTGTACGCCTGTGTGCGGAATTTGATGACCTTGTTGCCAAAAAAGCACTTGGCTATGTACATCTTCATTCAGCATCTGCCTCCTTCTGAATTTTTGTCCCATGTTCCATCGCTCTGATGAGCCTTGCGATAGTATCGGCAAGGGCATCAGCAGAAGGCTCCTGCTTGATGTTTACGGGTCTTGTGTTTGCTGTCTGCTTAGTCATATTATCACCTTATAGCCTTTCTTTGTCTTAGCGAAGATGTTGACCTGACATTCACCGTCAGTATCTTCTGCACGTTCCTTTGCCGCAGCTCTGGCTTCGTCAAACGTATCATACGTTCCGATGATGTCCTCAAATCCGTCAAATGTGTCGATTACTTTGTACACAGGTTCTCCTCCTCTTCAATAATTTCCATATGGTCATAAGCAAATTTGATCATATCGTAAGTGGTCTGAGCCTTGGTGTGATTGGTGATGCTCATTACTTTACACCTGCCTTTTCCTTAGCCGCTTCGAGCAGCTTCTTGTCGATGATACGCTTGAGACATTTTGCCATAATCTCAGGGCTTGGCTCGTTCACGAGTATGATCCTGCGTCCGCTTTCGGACATCATTTCTCTGGTGGGATAGTTCTTGTCCATGATTTTCTCCTTTCTGTCCTGATTTCGGGACAGATAATGTGCTATAATGAAAATAGACATCATCTCTCTATTCCCAGCACCTGGGCGATGCAGTTTGCCATGCGCTCACTTTCACGTGCGCCGCACATAAACGCCTCGATTGTTCCTACAGTGTAACCTGTGGCCTTTGAGAGGTCGGCATATTTCCACCCTCTGATGGAAAGCTGCTTTTTTACTTCTGCGATAAAAAGCTTGTAAATAATTATCACCTCGTTGCAAAAATGTAAATATTAAATTATTTTGTTTGGAAAGCTTGACAAAAGTCAGTAAAAGATGTACTATATAAGCATAAAGGACTTAATAGTATGTACTCTTGCTTATGAGAATTGCCGTTCTCATAGGTTCAGTTTCTTATTGACTATGTGTTGTGTTTTCCTTACAAAAAACATTATAGTACATAAATTACTTACTGTCAATAGAAAAGTACAAATATTTACCCTTTTCTCATTAAACAACAAAAAAGGAGTAAGAAAAATGTGTACTTTTGACAAAATATTAGAGGTTGCCAAGGCAAAGGGAATAACGCAGGTGCAACTTGCAAATCATCTTGGAGTCGGAAAGCAAGCCGTATCGGAGTGGAAAAAAGGTAGAAGTACCGCTTATATGAAGCGCATAGGGGAAATTGCAGAATTTCTTGGTGTATCTGTTGATTACCTTGTTGGTAATGAAGAACAGAACGACAACGAGAAGCTTTCTTTCGCTCTGTTTGGCACCGCCGATGTAGATGAAGAGGTTCTGAACGATGTCCGCAAATACGCCCAGATAGCCCGCAGAATGAGGGAAGAAGACAAGAAGAAAGAAGACTGATAAATGACAAGTTATGTTGAGCTCTGTGAGCTTGCAGAAGCCGATGATATTCTTATGATCGACGCTCCGCTTCAAAAGTGTCCTTCGATGGCTATCAATGACTGCGGAGACTGCACAGTAATAATAGATCACGATCAGATTGCAGGCGTTACAGATCTTCTGACTGTTCTTGCTCATGAACTTGGTCACTGCGAGACCATGTCGTTTTATACCGAACACAGCCTTGAACTTCGGGAACGTATGGAATATCGAGCCAATAAATGGGCAATAAAAAAACTCGCCCCGAAGGACGAGATGGTTACAGCAATGAAAGACGGAAATACAGAGATATGGCAGCTTGCTGAATATTTCGGCATTACCGAGGATATGGTTAAGTTTGCTATGTGGGTGTATTTTGATAAGCAGATTGATTAAAGGACGTGACATTATGTTCAAAAAGTGCTACAGATGCGGTAAATATTTTTTGTTTTTTCAAATAAATGAATATGGCAGATGTAAGCAGTGCGAAGAAGCTGCACAAGATGAAAAATGGAGAAGTGAAATCAAAGAGCAGAAAGCTCTGAAAGATAAGCGCCTCGATACAAATGCCGAGTTGAAGTGCTCCACACCTGTCACGCCTGCGAGTAATGTTCAATCTTCTCCGGAAAAGAGAGGTCTTGTTCTGACATATGAGGATTTTGTTGAAGATGATGAAATCTCCAAAATAAAAGAAAGATTTATAGCATTTGATGTTGAGACTACAGGACTAAGCTCCGCCTTTGACAGAATTGTAGAAATAGGAGCGGTTGTTTTTGAAAACGGTGTCCCTGTTAAGTCATTCAGTACGCTTGTCAATCCTAATGTTTTGATACCGCAATCCGCAACGGCAATAAACCATATAACCAACGAAATGATAAGCACTGCTCCGCCTGAAAAGAGAGCTTTTTCGGATTTGATTAGTTTCTGGGGCGATGTTTTGGATACAAGAACCATTTTGTGTGCCCATAATGCAAGATTTGATATGGACTTTTTATCGGAAACTCTTATGCGGTTAGGCTATGACGGAAAAATAAAATATATAGACACTCTTAGGCTATCTAAAAATATGATTTATGGGGTAGAAAACCATAAGCAACAAACATTGGCTAATTATTTTGGAATAGTAAATAGCCATGAACACCGAGCTGCTTCAGATGCAAAGGTTTGCGGTGAGATACTGCTGAAACTGATCGATATGAAAAATGAAGAGGCAGAACGCAAAGAGCGGGAAATCAACAACGTTAAAGAGCGTATCAGGCTCTTGCAAAACGAGTATCAGAATATGCAGGCTCAGCTGACCATAAATCCTATAAATTCAAGAGTTCCATTACAGGATATCAAAGACCTGAATAATCAGAGCAAAGGTTTCGATAAAGGCATTGCATATTGGGAGCAGGGGGAGAGCCTGCGAAAAGCCGAGAGCATAGAGGCAGCAATCAAGCTGTTTGATGAGGCAAGATATAACGGCTACTGTGCTCCTGCACTTTACGAATCATATGCAATGGCGTATCACAAAATAAAGGACCTGGATAACGAGATCGATATACTGAACGAGGGTATAGAACGGCTTGATGATAGCATTTACGTCTGTGAAAAATTGATGATACGAAGGAATAAAGCCGTCCATATGCTGATAAAAAAACTGGAGCAGCAGCGGGAACGTCAATTCAAAGAGATGAAAAGGCAGGAAAAGGAAGCTCAAAAAGAGCAGGCAGCCAACAAGCCTAAAAAGGTTCAGGGACGAGCTATTTTGAAGCTATCCGATGACATGGAACTGATAGAGCGGTATGAAACAGTTGCCTCTGCTGCACAGGAAAATGGGATAAGTCCTAAAAATATCAGAGATGCAGCCAACGGTGTTTATAAGCACGCTGGAGGCTTTGTGTGGAGATATGCAGATGAAAGCAATTCGGAATATCACGGCAATGAATAATGAATGGTTATCTAACAGGAGGTATGTAAGATGTCAAAAAAATGCTTTTTAATTTGTCCAATCGGAGAAGCAGGCAGCGAAATAAGAAGAATTTCGGATATTGTGCTTAAATATATCGTTACACCAGCATGCCAAGAATTTGATTATGATGTTATCAGATCTGATACAGAATTCACTGTAAACAGCATAAACGAAGATATTTTTAATCATCTTGATAACGATGAACTTGCTATTGCCGATCTTACTGGGCTCAATCCTAATGTCTTTTATGAAGCAGGATACAGAAAATCCAAGGGGCTCCCATTGATACATATAGCACGAGAGGGTACAGCACTTCCTTTCGATATAAAAACAATCAGAACTTATTTTTATGACATTGATATAGATAAGGTTAACAGTGCTAAAAATACTTTGATAAAGGTCATTGGTAATATTCAGCCTGACAATAGAAAAATAGTACAAAAAACGCCTCAAAGCGCTACCGTTCAGAATGAAGGGATCACCAAAGATGCCAAAAAGTTATTGAAAGCGTTATACAAAGAGTATGAGAATAAAAAGTCTCATGGCTTAAGCAGAAGCGAAGCGGCTGCATTTAACGATATAAGAGAAATATGCAGGCTTTCCGACATGTGCGTTGATGATATAAAAGAACTTTACGGAGAACTTGCTGCTATTGGATACCTTGAGTATGAAAGTTCAGACATGTTTGAAATGGTCATTAGCAATCTTACAGGCAAGGGCATAAAATACGGAGAAGAAAACTTTGACGAGCCGTCTTACATCATGCTGCTTAAGGAAATTGTTGATAAATATACTTCTCGAAAAGGTCCTATTCATTCTGACAGTTTAGCCGGATATCCGATTAGTGATTTTTCTATCTTAAAATCAGAAGGCTTAATTATAGAAACATCAAAATATTTAAAAGGCGGCAAATTTGCAGTCAAGCCAACAGATAGGGGTATAGCAATGATAGCATCAATGAATTAAAATAAAAAATTCCCCGCTCGATGTTGGCGCATCGAACGGGGAGAGGGATATGTATAAAATACACACCACAGTAACTGTATTTTATCATATCCTGACGAAAAAATCAATAGGAGTGATAACAAATATATGAAAACCGCCGTAATATACGCCCGGTATTCGTCCGACAAGCAGACGGAGCAGTCCATCGAGGGACAGCTTTACGACTGCTACAACTATGCCAAAGCCAACAATATCACGGTAATTGGTGAGTACATCGACCGAGCTATGACGGGCAGAAATGATGATCGTCCCGACTTCCAACGCATGATAAGTGACAGCACAAAGCATACCTTTGAGCTTGTGCTTGTGTGGAAGCTTGACCGCTTCGCCCGCTCCACCGAGGACGCTGCCTACAACCGAGGAAAGCTCAAGCGTAACGGTGTGCGCCTGCTCTCAATCAAAGAAGACTTCGGAGACAGCTCCGCAGGCGACCTGATGATGCACGTCATGGAGAGCTTCAACGAATTTTACAGTGCCGACCTTCGGGAAAAGACCGTCAGAGGAATGCACCAGAGCGCACTTAAATGTCAGAGCACAGGCGGACAAATTCCTATCGGCTATAAGATAGAGGGCAAGAAGTATGTGATAGATGAATCTGCAAGATTTATTCCCGAAACAGTTTTCAGAATGTATGCAGAGGGAAAGAGACTGGCAGAAATAGCCCGATATCTGAATGAAAAGGGCTATCGGACCCGCATGGGCAGGAAATTTACCACGGGAAGCTTTTACACAATGCTCAGCAACGAAAAATACATAGGCGTGTATAAATACGGAGATGTCCGTATTGAAGGAGGATATGAAGCTATGATTGACCCTGTTTTATTTGAGGCAGTTCAGAAGAAGCTTGTAGAAAACAAGAAGCGTGCGCCGAAGATTTCCGAGCGTGAGAATTTTTATCTCACAGGCAAGCTGTTTTGCGGTCATTGCGGCGAACCGATGAACGGCATGAGCGGCAACAGCACCAAAGGAAAGCATTTATATTACCGCTGCAACGGAGTGCGCAAGCATACAGGCTGTGATAAGTGCACCGAGCGGAAGGAAGAAATTGAAAATGAGATCATCGGAGCAATTCAGAGAGCCTTTGCCAATGCTGACCCCGAAGAGCTCACAAGAAAAGTGATTGAGAATTATGAAAAGAACTCTCGTCCTGCCGATCAGGTGAAGGTAATGAAAGCCGAGCTGCAGAAAATTACAAATAAGGTTGATAACGTTGTCAATGCCATTGCCGAAATGGGCGGCAACGAAACATTATACACTCAGCTCCGACAGCTCACCGAGCAGAAGGAGCAGAAAGAGGCCGAGATCCGTATAGCAGAACACAAAGCCGATGATATGCCCACGGTTGAACTTGTAAAGAAAATACTTGACCTTATTCAGAACGCAGATACAATGACTGACGAGGGCAGGCAGCTGCTCATTGACGGAGCTGTCAGCCGCATATATGTGTACGATGACAGCCTGGATATCTATTTCAAGGGTGGCAAGAACACAGAAATCCCACTAAATCCCGCAAATAAAGATGATGTATCAGATAATTCGTTCGCCTGCTGCAAGGAATGGGGAGCCAAGCAATTCTAAGCACTAACCATCGAGAAAAGGTATAGAGAGTGATATTTGTGAATCTCTTCCTTTGAACGATGGTTAGTGTCGTTTTATACAGTTTTATTGTATTTATTTGAAGTATGGAAGGTTAAGCCTCCGTATGCGTACATTTTGTATGCGTACGGAGGCTTTTTTGTTGCTCCCAAAAAGGAGACTAAAAATGGCTACAGATTATATTAACCGTCCTAATATGGAAAATTATATAATAGATGATATTTTTAAAATACTCAGTGATGATACAATATATATTCCCAAGAGCGTAGCACAGCGCAGTGATGTATATGATGTCAGCAAGACTTTGTTTGGAGTGATATTCACCGATTGTGTTGATGATCTCAGGGCATACGGAAGTAGTATCGACGGAGAAACAGTCGGTAAAATGATGAAAGCATACGTTATGGATATGACCATTCCCGATATACAGTGCGAATGTCTGTGTTCGCCGACAATGGCTTCGGCTGCAAGAAGCGAAACTGTCATGCTTATCAACAAGACAGACCTTTCGGAATGTTTGCGGGAAAGACAGGTAATATGATATGCAATACCTCATAACACCATTACTTGAAGTGCTTAATCCTACAAATACGGTTTCAAGGAACAGGCTGCTGTCCTTTGCGATAGGAAATGTTGAAGCAGAGATATATAACTGCCTTATCGCTAAACACGTCTATTACAATAACCTCGGAAAGCTTACAGAGGGCGGCTGGTTCTATTCGACTGTTAAGGACCTTCATCTTAGCAGCGGTTATGCTGAAGATGCGCAGAAAACAGCTATCCGTCATCTTATTAAGCACGGTCTTATTGAATCGGAGCTTAAAGGCTTACCTGCCAAAAGATATTTCAGGATAGTTCCAGATGCGGATAAGTTTGCATCTCTGTTGAGATCGGGTGAAGAAGCTCAGGAAAATATTGCAATGAAGTATGATGAAGAGCTTGAAAAGAGGAAGAAGCGCAGATACAACAGAAAGCATCGTCTTATAGAGGTAACAGCATTTGATTCCGTTCAGAGCGTTCCCGGCGATGAAAAGTCCAAGGTTGTAACGAACCTGAATTCCGTTTCAGGCGCTGATGAATCCGATTCCGCTCGGCTCATCGGTAACAGCAGTGATAATTCTGTTAGCAACTCTTTTTCTGCCGAAAATGCTTGTTCCGCTGATTATGGGGGAACAAGGTCAGCCGATGCACGGGGTAAAACTAAAGATAATAAAAATCAAAGTAATTGTTTTTCAAATCATTCATTCTCTCCGTATGCGTGCGATGAAAAAATTTTGAATGACGGAATGAAAACGGAAAGCAAATTATCTTTTCTTGAAATTCTCTCGGCTATGAGGCTTGACCTTGACAACTGGCATTACATTTACACCCGTGACCCGACTTCTGAGAGGGACTTAGTGTTTGTTGACGAGGAAGAACGTAGGACGAAAACTCTTCATATTCCCGAATCATTCCGAAGTGACAGCAGTTATGTTCTGACGGCTTTGCAGTATCTTTCGGCATACAGCAATTATGTCTTTGACGATGATATGAAGCCGATGCCTAACAAGAATTTCATAGACATAACGTTGAAAATGCTGACTGAGTTTATTATGGCTGACAGTTTCAGGTTCAACGGGCAGATCGTTCGTTACACGGAAGTTCTTGATACGCTGAACAGTCTTATCCGAGAAAATTCGCTTTATGATTTCATTCTCAGCTTTCAGTACGAATGGGAAAAGATACTGAGAGAAAAAACGGAAAGCAGCATTCGCAACAAGGCAGCATACATGAAGGTTTGCTTATGGGACTGGCTGAAACGCTGGAAAATTGAGGAGTACAATCAGCTTGTGGGATTGGTTTGAGGTGGAGAGTATGATTGAACTTTTTATTGTTGCATTGGTTTTGGAGATTTGCAGGCAGGTGACTTTGTGCAAACTTTATGGCAGAAAAAATCACAGCACCCTTTAAAGTGCTATGATTATGAACTGCTCGATAAATTGGAATTTGACATTATGTAAAAATACGATTTCCATAACTATATAACATGAATTATTTCAGATATAAACCAAATTGCTAAAATAACTGATAAAATCGAAAATGCAATCAATATTTGCTTTCTTTTCTTAGTTATGTTGGGGTCGTTATTGTTTTTACTATAATCTTTATAGATTCCAAAATTACTATATACTTGCAAAATACAAAATAAAAAAAGAATTCCGCTTTGTATAACGTAACGATATTTTTCCATATTCATTACTCCTATATATTCCGATTTGTCGAGCAGCTTATGCTCGTTAAATAGATTATACCATACTCATCACAAAGATTCAAGAAATATTTCCGCAGAAAGACAGGTGATTATTTGAAGAACAAAAGCTTAGAGGAGATAGAAAAATCAACAAAAAGCTTTCTGAGCACATCGGAGGCGGCAGCAGTTCTGGGCATCTCTCCGTCAACGCTCAGAAAAAGAGCAGATGAATATTCGGAATTGTTTCCTATACAAAGGGTGGGAAAGAAATACAGGATACCAAAAGCACCGTTCATCGCATACGTCAGAACGGGAAAATCTTTTAAGTAGGAGTGATGCTTTATGAGTAGGAGAGTCAGGGATTCGCTCTTGTTGAAAAAGTGTTAGAACGCATGATTTTGGTGCCGAGAGGTCAGATGCATGATTTTGAAAAATACGGCGGAGTTGGAAGATAGCAAGCGTAGAAAAAGTAGCCACTTTTTCGGGACGGATATCGCAGAATCCGCATTTTAGGGGAAATCCCCCCTATGACCCCAACAACAGAAAGGACAAATATATGAGCAGTAAATATATAGAAAAACATATAAAGTTTACTGAGGAACAGTACGCCATAGTTTCACAGAAAGCAGCGGAACTTGGACTTCGTACTGGTGCTTACGTGAAGCAAATGGCAATTCAGGGCAAGCTTATCAGATACGATCTTGCCGAACTCCGTGAGGTAACAAGACCGTTCCGAATGATCGGCAACGAGCTGAACCAGATCGCAAAAAAGGCGAATGAAACGGGCAAAGTCACAGCTGAAATGGTTGAAGAGATCAGAGAACAGTATGCGAAACTGGAACGGATATTTGAGAAATATCTCAAGCCATTGAAGCCTACGGTGCTTATGGAGTGAACAAATGCCGATCATCAAGTATGTTCCCGTACATGGCTCCCCGTTGAAACTTCTTGAATATGTGACCAATGAAAACAAAACGAGCAACACGCTCACGTCATCAATAAATTGCTCAACTGATCCGAATATCGCATACAAGGAAATGGAGCAGAGCTTTGAACATTTCAGCGGTCAGCGGTTTTGGAAAAAATCACTTTTTATGAAAAATGAAATTCTCGTCGGAAAAGAACGTGTGCGGCTGCATCATTACATTCAGTCATTCAAAGCCGGCGAGCTTACGGAAAGTGAAGCTCACCGCATCGGAGTGGAATGGGCGCAGGAGGTTTTCGGTGATAAGTTTCAGGTGCTTATCTCCACCCATACGGACAAAGGTCATTACCATAATCATTTCGTTGTATGTCCTTATGATGATGACGGAAAGCTTTGGAGAGCCGATAAAAAATCTTTGAACCGATGCAAGGCAATATCGGACAGGATTGCTCTTAAACATCATATCAGTATTATCGAGCGTCCGAAGAAAACTTACAACCACAAGTATGGCGATTATCTGTCACGGCAGCGGAGAAACTCGTGGAAAGAAAATCTGAAAGCCGAGCTTGATGAACTTGTTATGCGTGATGATGTCTGCAGCATTGATGATCTTACAGAGAAGCTCAAAGAAAAAGGCTACGGCGTAAATCTCTCATATCTGCAAATGCAGGGTAGGACACTTGATATGGGCGAGTATCGTGGGTTCAAGCTGTCGATTTTCTTTGATACCCTAACAAAGTACGTTATCCAAATCTGATTTCAGACGGAGTAACTCCATAGCATTCTCTGATTTTTCTGCTCATGTCACTCTGACTGCAAAATCCTGTGTTTGCGGCAATATCGGACAGCTTCATGCCGGTATATCGTATAAGCTCACAAGCTCTTGTGCAGCGTATGTGGGTAAGATATTCACGGGGTGACATTCCCGTTTCCGCCTTGAATGCGTGAGAAAGATAACCCTCGCTGATAAAATTATCGGCGGCAATATCCTCAATTTTTATGCTGTCCGCATAATTTTGCTCAATATACGTCCTGACCTTTTCCGAAAGAATTTTTCCCGAACGCTTAGCAGTTTTTTCATTCTGTGGTCTGCAAACATCGAAAAATTCCGACACGATATCAAGTGCCGCACTCAGCTCCGAGTAAATATTTCCGCCATACAAAAATATATCAGCCATTTTTTCAAAGCCCGACCGAATTTCGGGCTTATTTTTTATCACGATGATACCGCCCTTGCTAATGTCCGTCAGTATTGAAAATAGATCGGGACGGCTAAGCTGATTTTTCAGCTCCCACGGGTTTATTATTGTAATAAATCGCTTGTACTCTATATCCTTTTCTACAGTTACATCATGAAGCTGTCTGCTTTTTATAAGCGCAGAATCTCCGTCTGAAAGAACAGATATAATATCTCCGGTGACAATGTTCACTTTGCCGCTTACGATGTGCATGATCTCGCATGACGTATGAGTATGACAGACATTGTACATGGGATTTTCATAATATCCTGCGTGTTCTATAATTGCCATTTTATCACCCTTTTTATCATATCACACATCGGGATAATTTACAACAAAAAACAGCAGATTTTCTATAATAAATAGCAGATAATATAATGCAGTATTCCATAAATTCAGCTAAAATATTGCAAATAACCCTTTTAAGGAGATGCGCTTATGAATATCAAAAAAATTATAGCGTCCGCAGTATGTACAGCAATGATTCCCATCGCTTTAAGCGGATGTACGGACAGTAAAAATCAAGCTGAAACGGAGGAAACTGCTATGCAGACAACTGAAACAACAGCAGAAAAGGAAATACCGCTTGCAAGTGTGAACACAGCTTACAAATCTGTTACTGTTGACGGAAACACAACAAATATGGACAAGGGTACGGTGTGGCGTGGTCTGGGCGTTATAACGGGAAACAATTCCTCACGTCTTCTTATGGACTACAAAACGGAAAATCCCGATGCATATTGGGAGATAATGAACCTGCTGTTCAAGCCCGATTACGGCGCAGGTCTTACTCACGTTAAGATTGAATTCGGCACGGACGTTAATTCTTCATCGGGTACAGAGCCTTGTATAATGCGTTCAGCCGATGAAGAAGCGGACGTTACAAGGGGTGCAGGCTTTATGTTTGCGGCGGACGCTCTCTCCATAAATCCCGATATTACCGTTGATCTGCTCCGCTGGGGAGAGCCAAAGTGGGTAACAGACGCATTTGCTGAGTCCCTGGAGGCAGGCTTTGAAGCAAGATACAAATGGTATAAGGCTGCTATTGAAGGTGCGTTCGATACATACGGAATGAAATTCACCCACATCAGTGCCGACGCTAACGAGGCAGAAAAGGTGGACACCGATTGGATAATATATTTTGCCGACAGGCTGGAAAATGAAACTGATGAGCGGTACGATTACGGTGCGATAAAGATAGTTGCTTCCGATGAGATAGGTTCATGGAAGATTGCGGACGAAATGACAGATAACGAAGCTCTGCGAAACGCAGTTGATATTCTTGCCGAGCATTATAACACTTGGGCAAGCGAAAAGGCTAAGCTTCTGAACAAAAACTATGGCAAAGAGATCTGGTATTCCGAGGGAGTTGCTTCCACGAATATTGCAAAGCTGGCGGTGCAAAGCAACGGCAGCGGCATTAACGGCACAAACGGTGCTCTTGACGTATGCAATCGCATCATCAACGGTTATTACAACGGCAGAATGACCATGTATGAGTATCAGCCTGCTGTGGCAGCGTATTATTCGGGAGCAAAATATTTTCCAAAATCACTGATAAATGCACAGAACCCTTGGAGCGGTTATTATGAAGCAGACTGCGGTGTATGGACTTCCGCACATTTCACCCATTTTATAAAGAACGGCTGGAGATTTATCGACAGTGCCTGCTATGGTGACGGCAAGGAAAATCACTACATTTCCGAGTCAACTAACAATTATATGGCCGTTACCGATACGGAAACGGGAGATTATTCTATCATCATCTGCAACGACAGCGAGGAGCAGCGCAATTACACCTTTACCCTTGAAAATATGAAGCAGGCAGAAGCACCATTCACAATTTGGGAAACAAGAGGTCCCGATGAGGGTCAGGCTTACAACGAAAATTATTTCAGGAACATCGGCACCTTCCGTCCCGTTAAAGCCGAGGGAAAATATTCCTATTCTATCGAGGTAAAGCCTTATTCCATAGTGACCGTTACAACTCTTGACAAAACCGCAGATACTTCCGTTTACAACTGCAGGTATGATGATATTCCCCTTGATATAAATTATTCCGATGATTTTGAATACTCCGAAGAATTTCTCTCTGCAAGAGGAAACGCTCCCCTTTACACTACCGATCAGGGCGGAGCCTTTGAGGTTTCGGAAATTGACGGAAACAAGGTGCTGATGCAGATGATAAATGCCGATAACAAGCCTACCGATTGGCGTTACAGAGGTACTCCCAATCCCATTACCTCTCTCGGCGATTACCGCTGGGCAAATTATTCTGCGGAAATAGATTTTAAGCTTGCGGATAGTGCTGCGGATAATTATATTGCGCTTGGCGTTCGCTATCTCACAGCAGAGCTTGATTCATGGTCAGCGGAAAACGGCTACAGCATAAGAGTATATCCTAACGGAAAATGGGAGCTTAAAAAGAATGCACAGACAGCAGACAGCGGAGAAATTGACGGCTTTGACAGTTCGGTATGGCATACGGTAAGAATCACCGCCGCAGGAAAGCATATATCCGCAGAGCTTGACGGTACAGAGCTGACCGCCTTTGACGATGATATTGCTTTTGCAAATTCGGGACGAGTTTCGATCGGCAGCGGTCTTTACAACAATATTTTTGACAATATGAAAATATCTCCTGTGGACGGTTACAAACCCACAATTACAAGAGTTGACGATCACGATCCGTCCGTTACCTATAACGGTGACTGGTACAGAACCGTTCCCGACAGCTATCTTAATTTCAACAGAACAATTTCCCGTGCGGAAATTGCCGAGGGAGATACGGGCGAAAAGAGCTTTGAGTTCAGCTTTACGGGCGATCGTTTTGCGATAATCGGTCAGACCGACCCTGCGGATATTGAAGTTTATGTTGACGGAGAATTGCTTGAAACAAAGAAAAATCCTTGGGGAGCACTTGCAAGACAGTGCAGCTATTCTGCGGAGGTTCCCGAGGGCGAACACACGGTAAAAATCAAGGTCATAGGCGGTTCCTATACTGTTGACGCAATAGAATATTGAGGTGCGAAATGTTTGAAATAAAGGATAAATTCTATCTGAACGGAAAGCCGTTTAAAATAATTTCGGGAGCATTCCATTACTTCCGAACCGTTCCCGAATATTGGCAGGACAGACTTGAAAAACTTGTGAATATGGGCTGCAATACTGTTGAAACCTATATCCCTTGGAATTTTCACGAACCGAACAGGGGACAGTTTATTTGGGAGGGAATGCGTGATATATGCCGATTTATCGAAACAGCACAGGAATTGGGACTTTATATAATAATTCGACCTTCACCCTATATCTGCTCGGAATGGGAATTCGGCGGTCTGCCTGCATGGCTCCTTCGTGACAGGAATATGCGGCTTCGGTGCAGCTATGAACCGTATCTTAATGCTGTAAAGAATTATTACAGTGAGCTTATCCCGAAGCTGGTGCCTTATCAGATAGACAGGGGCGGCAATATAATTTTAATGCAGATCGAGAACGAGTACGGCTATTACGGCAACGATAAGGCGTATCTTGAATTTCTCCGTGATACTATGAGAGAGCTTGGTATAACCGTTCCCTTTGTAACCTCGGACGGTCCATGGAGTGAGCCGATATACAAATCGGGAATGGTGGACGGTGCGCTGCCTACGGGAAATTTCGGCTCCGGGGCAGAGTGGCAGTTTAGTCAGATGAAAAAATTCATCGGTGATGACAAGCCCCTTATGTGTATGGAATTCTGGAACGGCTGGTTTGACGCATGGGGAGATGAGCATCACACAACTTCTCCCGAAAAGGCGGCGGCGGAGCTTGACGAGCTGCTGAAACGGGGCAGCGTTAATTTCTATATGTTTGAGGGCGGCACCAATTTCGGTTTTATGAGCGGCAGAAACGGCGGAAGCAGAACAGGGGACGTGACCTCATACGATTATGACGCTCCTCTCACGGAGGACGGACAGATAACCGAAAAATACAGGCTTTGCAGGGACGTTATCTCAAAATATACAGACATAGCGGAGATACCTCTTACAACAAATATTAAACGGAAGGCTTACGGAAAAATTCCCTGCACGGGCAAAGCTGATCTGTTCTCAGTCCTTGAAAAAATTTCCGAGCTTGTTTGTTCAAATTATCCGCTGACAATGGAGGAGATCGGACAGAATTACGGATATATTTTATACCGCACCAAAATCAGGGACGGCGAGACGGTGAACGAGATACGCATGGAAAACGCTGCCGACAGAATAGAGTGCTATCACAACGGTGAATATGTTTATACTGCCTTTGCAGAAAATATTCACGAAAAATTTGAGCCGAATGAAAAGCGCACAGGCGGAATTATTGACCTACTTTGCGAGAATATCGGGCGTGAAAACTTTGGAACAGGTCTTGAAAATCAGAGAAAGGGCATTTCTGGCGGTGTTAAGATAAACGATCACCGACAGTTCGGCTTTGAGATCTTTCCGCTCCCTCTTGATGAAGAACAGATAGGAAAACTAAGCTTTGATGAGGGATATTCCGAGGGCGTTCCTGCATTTTTCAGATTTGAATTTGAAGCCGATGAACTTTGTGATACGTTCCTTGAGCTGGACGGATTTGGCAAGGGCTGTGCTTTTGTAAACGGATTTAATCTGGGACGTTTCTGGGATATAGGTCCTCAGAAGAGGCTGTATCTGCCTGCGCCTTTGCTGAAAAAGGGAGTGAATACGATCATTATCTTTGAAACTGAAGGCAAAGCCGCAGATGAGATATACCTTGCGGATGAAGGCAGACTTGGTTAATGGATTTATAATCGCATACATCAAGGGGCTGTTGCACGGACATCATTTATGGATATCTTGCAACAGCCCTATTTTCGTTTTATAAATGTGCATAAACGGCAAATATTGCGTTATACTAAAATTAGAATTAAACTCGATTTCGTTTGAATTGTTTACGGATCTTTACAGGGCGTTATTTCAGCACCTCTCCGAAAAGCTTTGCAAGCTCCTCGTTTTTTCCATTTGGATAATCGTCATACAGTCCGAAAGGCAATTCATTGTACACATGATAATCAAATCCGATGTTGTATTTGCGGCATATACTTATCATATCTCTTACCCATCCGACACCGTTGCGGCCGTTTTCAAAGCCTTCCGAAATAACGCCGAATTCGCCGAGATAAATCGGAACGTTATGCTTTTCGGAGAACTTTACATATGGCATAAAGCTTTCTTCAAGATAATCCTTGTCAAAGCTGCGGATATTTTCGCTGAGTGACATATCCATTCTTATCTCGGGCGAGCTGCTGTCGGATTTTATATATCCCGATATCATATACTTATATCCCTTTTTCATCTCAAACCGCTTGAAATTCTGTACATACACCGAGGTGGTTCCCGATATCTTCAAGCAGCCCTTAGCATTGTTTCCGTCACCATCATAGTATTCGGAAATGCCGCTGCCGTCCTCGCTCCACGGACTGCTGTTCAAGATCCCACCGGAAAAATCGGCTTTAAAGAGCGTTCTGCGCTTTCCTTTCGGGGATATCTCAGTCAGCGTGATATCGTCGAAATATGCTGTGCCTCCCTCTCCGAGGTTTGAAGCGGTCACGACTGCAGCCACGACATTTGCCTTGTTCGATAAAGAAATAGTTTTGCTTTGGAAATAAGACCAGCCGTTTCCTTTGGACGATTTTTTCGAGGCGGTTTCGCAGTTCACCCAGCCGTTTACAACATCCTCAACGACTATCTCCTCGGTGGGGTATGTCATTGTGTGTCCTTTCGTAACTGCCCAGTCGGTGTTCTGGTGCGTGAAGTAAAAAGCATCGTATTTATGAAACTCATAGATGACGTTTTTATCGTTTATTCTTGCAAAAGAGTGTTCGGGAGTAAAGTATTCATACTCTCTTTCTCCGTCAGACTTAACTGCGCTGCCTACACCTTCAACGAATACTGCCTGATATGGTGAAACCTTTCTTATTGCCGAGGTGATTCGCTGCATAAGTTTATTATACTGTTCGTATGTTTGTTCCATAGTATCCTTCATAGGAACAACGGGTTCGTTTATAAGTCCGTAACCCCAGACAGTCGGCTCATTCGCATAACGCTTTGCAATCGTTTGCCAAAGTGCGGTCAGCCTGTCCTGATTGTTTTTATCCGTCCATAGCTCCATTCCGCCGCCCGTTGACTGATAGCCTCCCTGCGGACAATGCATATTTATGATTATGCCCATACCGTATTTTTTTGCCCATTTTATGTTTTTATCGAGCCATTCAAAACCGGATTTCTTATATTTATACGGTTTTTTATCGTCTTCAAACAAGCCGTAGTTGATATAAAATCTTACGCTGTTAAAACCCATTTCCGAAAGCTCTTTTACCTTCTGACGCCACAACGCAGGGTCGGTATGGTCAAAATGCTGTGGATTGGTATACTTATTACGCACATCCTGATAAGCCAGATTTATCCATGTTCCAGTAATAGGTTTGACTCCCATTATGGCCTTATTCTGCCCAT
>ENA-OPUE01000277-OPUE01000277.1-human-gut-metagenome-genome-assembly--contig:-NODE-277-length-46294-cov-10.133653_pt1 | contig 46294 bp, 36 predicted proteins | sample MGYA00241466_ERZ501924 | MGnify/ENA primary metagenome ERZ501924 (study PRJEB25962, sample SAMEA2042223) | human gut metagenome | biome: human gut; feature: human-associated habitat; material: faeces...
CACAAGGTTGTTGAGTTGATCAAGATCATGAAGAAGCACAACGGTTAATTCGTTGCCTCTTAACGATTAAGAAGATATTGCCGCCTAGCATTTTTAATGCTGGGCGGCTTTTTGTATCTATGCCTATGCAGCTTTGGCTTTTGTGCTAAAAGGCGCAAATGACTGCTCATAACGTTATAAAGTGAGAAATTCCTCTCATTTTATTTTGTATTCTCAATAATTTGCCTTATCTTTGCGGCATGAAACATTCTATGATAACCATATTGGGTCCTACTGCGAGCGGAAAGACGAGTCTTGCCGCTGCCCTTGCCGCCAAGATAGACAGCTTGGATGCTGCATCGTGGGGTGGCAATACGCAGGGTGCGGAGATTATCAGTGCTGATAGTCGCCAGGTGTATCGTGGCATGGACATCGGTACAGGAAAAGACCTGGAAGATTATACCATTGATGGCAAACAGATTCCTTATCACCTGATAGATATCTGCGAGCCGGGTACGAAATACAACCTCTTTGAATATCAGCAAGACTTCTATGATGCCTACCTTGATATTCAGAAAAGAGGAGTACTCCCGATACTTTGTGGCGGCACAGGACTTTATATAGAGTCGGTGCTTAAAGGGTATCATCTGTCTCCTGTTCCTCAGAACCAGGAACTTAGAGATAGATTGGCAGGTAAGAGTCTGGAGAAACTCACCGTGATGCTGAAGGAGTTGAAGGCTAAGACGGGTTCGAATATGCACAATCGCACAGATGTGGATACGGTGCAGCGAGCTATCCGTGCTATCGAAATAGAAACCTATAACTTGAAGCATCCGATGCCAGAGCGTGAACTTCCTGCAGTAGATTCGCTTATCATTGGTGTAAGTATCGACCGTGATGCGCGCAGAGAGAAAATTACCCGCAGATTGAAACAGCGACTCAAGGAAGGTATGGTGGATGAAATCGTAACGTTACTGGATAAGGGGGTTCCTTCGGAGAATCTTCTCTATTATGGATTGGAATACAAGTTTGTTACGGAATACGTAATAGGCAAGACCTCTTACGAAGAGATGTTCCGAAGTCTGGAGATTGCTATCCATCAGTTTGCCAAGCGCCAGATGACTTGGTTCAGAGGCATGGAACGGAGAGGTTTCACCATTCATTGGATAGATGCCTTGCAACCTATGGAGCAGAAAGTGGAGCAGGTGATGGAGTTAGTTAAAAATTCAAAGTAAGAATCATGGCAGTGAATGAGAACAAATGGGGACTTCTTTATTGTCCCCGAGGCGGTTGGCGTAGCAGCAAGCGCTGGGAAAAAATAGAAAAAGTGCTCAAGCAGCAAGGTGTGGATTACGACTTTGTGCAGAGCGAGAACCAAAAGAGCGTAGAGCGTCTGGTGAAAATGTTTGTTAACAATGGCTATAAGACGATAGTGATTGTTGGCGGAGATTCTGCGCTCAATGATGCCGTGAATTGCCTGATGCAGATAAACGAGGAGGAGCGTAACCAGGTGGCTTTGGGAGTGATACCTAATGGTTTGATGAACGACTTTGCCCATTTCTGGGGATTTGACGATAGCAACATAGGGCAGACGGTGGCTTGGCTCAAGCAGCGCCGCATTAGGAAGATAGACCTGGGTTGCATCAGATATACCAACAAGAAAGGGGATAAGTGCATTCGCTATTTCCTGAATTGTATCAATGTGGGCTTTATCGCCAATATCATGAACTTGCGCCGCAAGACCCATCATGCCTTCGGCTCAAGAACCTTATCGTTCATCTTCTCGTTTATCCTGATGATTTTCCAGCGTCTGGATTACAAGATGCACATCCATATCAATTCGGATGTGATTAAGCGCAGGGTGATGACGATGTGTATAGGCAATGCGTCGGGCTACGGGCAGACCCCTAATGCTGTGCCATATAATGGACTGCTCGATGTATCGGTGGTCTATCATCCGCAGATGACGCAGCTTTTTGAAGGTATCTATCTCTTTGTAAAGGGAAAGTTCCTCAATCATAAGAGCGTGCATCCTTACCGTACTCGCGAAGTAGAGGTACAGGCTGATCCTCATGCCTTGATAGGCATTGATGGTAGATTGATGAATTCGCCAGTAGGACCTTATAAGGTGACGGCTATCCAGGAAGTCATCAATTTCCTGATACCAGAATAATATATAAGGGTATCATAAGATAATGTGCCATAAGTCATGCTGACAATGACTTATGGCACATTGTTATTCCGTATTTATCTCTTATCTCTTATCTTTTTATCCCATCTCTGCAATCTTTTTCAACTCTTCTTCATTGATAATTTTTATCTTTCTCACGTTTGTTTCGATAAGTCCGTCAGTTACAAAGGAAGAAAGGGTGCGGATGCAGTTGCTGGTCGTCATATTTGCAATGTTTGCCAGGTCTTCTCGGCTCAGACTGCAATCCAGCGTGCAGCCATCTTTGGCCAGTCCGTAAGAATCGAGCAGGAAGAGAAGAGCTTCTGCAAGGCGGGCACGGATGTGCTTTTGGGTGAGGTTCACCGTGCGGTCATCCGATTTGCCGATTTCTATGCTCAGGTATTTGATGAAGTAATGCCCAATGTTGAAGCTTTTCTGTAGCATCTTCATCAATACGGCAAAAGGGAACTGGGCCACCACGCAGTTGTCTAATGACATGGCAGCAGTCTTGTAGATTTCATCTGCAAAGTAAGCACGGAAACCAAAGAATTCTAGAGGTTTGATGACGCGGATGATCTGGTTCTTGCCAGAGATGCCATCCTTGAAGATTTTTACTTTTCCCGTCAGCAAGCACATGGCTTTCGCAGGATGCTCTTCGTTCTTATAGATAAGTTCTCCCTTCTTGAACTTTGTCAGTTCAATGTGCTCAAGCAGTAAATCGAACTGGTCGTCCTCGATACCGCCCCATAATCTGGCAATTGCTTTAGCCGCTTTTTCCTTGTTGCTTTCTTTTTTCTTGGCCATTATCCTATTATGTTTACTTGTTCAATTTTCATTATCTGGCTGCAAAATTACACAAAATAATTTAAATACAAACCCAAAAAGCCCAAAAAATATGTTCTATAACATACAAAACTCACTTTTCTTTAAAAAGTATTGACTTTTTTTTTGTTATACCGCAAAAAAGTTGTATCTTTGACTGCAATTAATATGGTCAACAAAAAAGTTCAAAACCTTAATATAGATCTATGAGTTATCTAAAATTCGAAAAGGCCCTGATGACTAACTTACAAGAGTCATTGCCGAAAGAGTTGTTACGTACAAACCGCTCGGGTGCTTATTCGTGCTCAACGATTGTAGACTGTAATACACGAAAGTATCACGGACTGCTTGTCGTTCCGGTTCCAGAACTGGACGATGACAACCACGTGCTCTTAAGTTCGCTCGACGTTACAGTGGTTCAGCATGGCGCTGAGTTCAATCTCGGATTGCACAAGTACCAAGGCAACAACTACAGTCCGATGGGTCATAAGTACATTCGTGAGTTTGATTGCGATAAGGTGCCAACAACACTTTACCGTGTGGGTGGTGTCGTCCTCAAGAAAGAGGTAGTTTTCCAGCATTATGAGAACCGAATCCTGATTCGCTATACGCTGGTTGATGGTCATTCGGCCACGACACTTCGTTTCCGTCCATTCTTGGCTTTCCGTAGTGTTCGCCAGTTTACACATGAGAATTCAACAGCATCTCGTGACTATTCTGGCGTAGATAACGGAATCAAGACTTGCATGTATGCTGGCTATCCAGACCTCTATATGCAGTTCTCTAAGAAGAACGAGTTTAAATTCTGCCCGGATTGGTATCGCGGCGTAGAATATCCTAAGGAGCAGGAAAGAGGTTATGCTTCTAACGAAGACCTCTATGTGCCAGGATATTTCGAGATGGGTATCAAGAAGGGTGAGACTATCGTCTTTGCTGCCTCTACTTCTGAAATCAAGACCAGTAGCTTGAAGAAACTCTTTGAAGAAGAAGTAGATGAGCGTTCGCCACGTGATAATTTCTTCCATTGTCTGGTGAATGCGGCGCATCAGTTCCATCGTCGTGAAAAGAACGACGACCGATACATCTTGGCGGGCTATCCTTGGTTCAAGTGCCGTGCCCGTGATACATTCATCTCTCTGCCGGGTCTTACTCTCTCTATCGAGGAGAACGACTACTTTGAGTTGGTGATGAAGACTGCCATGCGTGGTTACTATGAGTTTATGGAGGGCAAGCCTCTTACGGTTCATATCACAGAAATCGAGATGCCTGACGTTCCTCTTTGGGCTATCTGGGCTCTGCAGCAGTATGCCAAGGAGACCTCTAAGGAGGAGTGTTACAAGAAGTATGGTCAGTTTATCAAGGACGTGATTCATTTCATCCAAGACAACAAGCATCCTAACCTGAAGTTGATGGAGAACGGTCTGCTCTATACCGATGGTAAAGACAAGGCTGTGACTTGGATGAACTCTACTGCCAATGGTCGCCCTGTGGTACCACGTACAGGTTATATCGTAGAGTTTAATGCTCTGTGGTATAATGCCTTGTGCTTCTGTGCATCCTTGGCAGAAATCGCAGGTGATGAGGCTTTCCAGCAGAAATTGCTGGCCAGTGCAGAAATCACCAAGAAGTCGTTCGTTGATACATTCCTCAATGAATATGGCTATCTCTACGATTACGTGGATGGCAATATGATGGATTGGAGTGTTCGACCAAACATGATCTTCCCAGTAGCATTCGACTATTCTCCTTTGTCGCAAGACCAGAAGAAGAAGGTGCTCGATATCTGTACGCGAGAACTCCTGACTCCTAAGGGATTGCGCTCACTCTCACCTAAGAGTGGTGGCTACAACCCTATCTACGTTGGTCCGCAGACTCAGCGCGACTATGCTTACCATCAGGGTACAGCATGGCCATGGCTCGGCGGTTTCTACATGGAGGCAAGTTTGAAGCTGTACAAGCGTACCCGCTTGAGCTTCATAGAGCGACAGATGGTTGGTTATGAGGATGAAATGTCTTATCACTGCCTCGGTACCATCAGCGAGCTCTTCGATGGCAATCCACCATTCTCTGGTCGTGGTGCCACATCTTTTGCCATGAATGTGGCAGAGATTCTCCGTGCGCTTGAATTACTAGACAAGTATCAATATTAATTAAGGAGGACGCTATATGAAAGTATTAATGTTTGGCTGGGAGTATCCTCCTCACGTATTTGGTGGCTTGGCTACTGCCAACTTTGGTATCACCCAGGGCTTGCATGCCCAGGGTGATGTTGATATTACACTGTGTCTGCCTCATCCATTCGGTGATGAGGACCGCAGTGCATGTAAATTTGTGGCTATGAACAGTGTGCCTATCGCCTGGCGCGATGTCAATCATGACTATGTGCAGCAGCGTGTGGGCAACATCATGAATCCTGATGACTATTTCCGCTACCGTGACCACATCTATGCAGACTTTAACTATATGAACGTGAATGACCTCGGCTGTATGGATTTTGCCGGTGGTTATCCATCTAATCTCCACGACGAGATCAACAACTACAGCATCATAGCTGGCGTTGTAGCCCGTAGCGAAGAATTTGATATCATCCATGCCCACGACTGGCTGACATTCCCTGCCGGCATCCATGCCAAGAGAGTGAGCGGCAAGCCTCTGTGCATCCATGTGCATGCTACCGACTTTGACCGTAGTCGTGGTAAGGTGAACCCAACCGTGTATTCTATCGAGAAGGATGGTATGGATAATGCCGACTGCATCATGTGTGTATCTGAGTTGACCCGCCAGACTGTGATCAACCAGTATCACCAGGATCCACGCAAGTGCTTTGCCATGCACAATGCAGTGTATCCATTGAAGCAGGAATGGCAGGACATCCCACGCCCTGACCATAAGGGAAAGGAGAAGGTGGTAACCTTCCTGGGACGTCTCACCATGCAGAAGGGACCTGAGTATTTCGTTGAGGCTGCCAATATGGTGTTGCATCGTACCCGCAACGTGCGTTTCTGCATGGCAGGTTCGGGCGATATGATGGACCAGATGATTTATCTTGCTGCCGAAAGAGGCATTGCCGACCGTTTCCACTTTCCAGGCTTCATGCGTGGCAAGCAGGTATATGAGTGCCTGAAGGATAGCGATGTATATGTGATGCCATCCGTGAGTGAGCCTTTCGGTATCTCTCCTCTGGAGGCGATGCAGTGTGGCACACCTACCATTATCTCCAAGCAGAGTGGTTGTGGAGAAATCCTTACCAACTGTATCAAGGTGGATTACTGGGATATCCATGCTCTGGCTGATGCTATCTACAGCATCTGCCACAATGAGAGCCTGTTTGACTATCTCTCGGAGGAAGGCAGAAAAGAGGTGGACCAGATTACCTGGGAGAAAGTGGGGGCCCGCATCAAGGACCTCTATCTCAAGACTTTGGGATGGAAGTAGTGGGCAATTAATAATTAAAAATTAATAATTAATAATTATGAAAACAGTTTGTTTATATTTCGAGATACATCAGATTACCCATCTGAAACGCTACCGCTTCTTCGATATCGGTACTGATCATTATTACTATGATGATTATGAGAATGATCGTAGTATCAATGAGATTGCGGAGCGTTCCTATATGCCTGCCTTGAATGCCATTCAGGAGATGATTGAGAAAAACGGCCAGTATTTCAAGGTAGCTTTCTCTCTCTCTGGTGTGGGTATGGAGCAGTTGGAACTTCATGCGCCTCAGGTCTTGGAGAAGTTGCAGGAATTGAATAAGACTGGTTGCGTGGAGTTTCTCGCAGAGCCTTATTCTCATGGTCTTGCTTCCTTGGTCAACGAGATGAGCTTCAAGTCTGAGGTAGAGCGCCAGTGCACCAAGATTGAGGAATACTTCGGCAAGAAGCCTACTGTGCTCCGTAACTCTTCTCTTATCTACAGCGATGAGATTGGTGCAGAGGTAGCCGACATGGGCTTCATCGGTATGCTTACCGAGGGTGCTAAGCACGTGTTGGGTTGGAAGTCAGCACACTATGTATATCATTGTGCGATGAATCCAAAGCTCAAGCTCTTGCTTCGTGATATCCGTTTGAGCGATGATATCTCTCTCCGTTTCTCTAACAGCGATTGGGAGGGCTATCCACTCTTTGCTGATAACTATATGAACGAGATTGCTGCCACTCCACAGGAGGAGCAGGTTATCAATATCTTCATGGAGTTGTCTGCCTTGGGTATTGCTCAGCCTCTGTCAAGCAATATTCTCGAGTTTATGAAGGCTTTACCTCAGTGTGCCAAGGACCGTGGCATCACCTTCTCTACTCCTACAGAGATTTGCCAGAAGATGAAGTCTGTAGGCGAGATTAACGTACCTGACACATTGAGTTGGGTAGATGAGGAGCGCGATGTAAGCTCTTGGCTCGGTAACCCGATGCAGCGTGAGGCTTTCAACAAGCTCTATAGCGTAGCCGACCGTGTTCGCATTGCCAACGACCCACGTATCAATCAGGACTGGGATTACCTGCAGGCAAGCAATAACTTCCGCTTCATGACCACCAAGCCAAGCAATGTAGGTTTGGATCGTGGCATCTATTCTAGCCCATTCGATGCATTCACCAACTATATGAATATCCTTGGTGACTTCATCTCCCGAGTAAACAACCTTTATCCTACAGAGGTGGATAATGAGCAGTTGGAGGGACTTCTGACTACCATTACCAACCAGGATCAGGAAATCGAGATGCAGGATAAGGAGATTACCCGTTTGCAGGCTAAGATAGTGAAGATAGAGGCTGAGGTAGCTAAACTCCGTGGTGATAAACCAGCGAAGGCTACAGCTAAGAAGACTGCTGCCAAGAAGGTTCCAGCAAAGAAGACAACAAAGGCTGAGCCAACGGCAGAAGATAAGGATTAGAATTTTAGATTACTCATAACTATTAATCCCCCTCGCTGCATTGAATTGCTGTGAGGGGGATTTTTCTATTTCCCAAAAATATATACATGCCAATAACGTATTCCTGGGGAAGCGTTATTTTTCAAAATGAATCCAGTCGATATCAAAGAAGGCTGCATCGTTCTTCTTGGCTGTGCGGGTGTTGAAGAAACCGAGTTTCGCTCCAATCCACTTGCCTTCACGCACGGTAAACGGATTGCCTATCTTGGTGAACTTCTTGCCATCCAGGCTGTAGCTCCATTCTGCGATGGCCTGTATCTGGTTGGCAATGCCCTCGCTGTGTACCTTTACACGGAGCCATACGTCCTGTGTAGCGATGCGGGATGAAGGGATGTCATCTACGGCATATTTCACGGTGTAAGGCTGAGGCTGCTTGCTGGTCTTGATGACTACTTGCTTCACCACCTTCTCAGCTTTTCCCTTCTCTGCCTTCTCGCAGGTTACGTATTGCAATACAACGCCTTCTTCCTTGGTATCAACAAACTTGAGGGCTGCATAGTCCATGCCCTGCATAATCATACCGGCGCTTTCGCCCAGCACCTTATCTTTTTCCTTGTAAGCCTCTGTGCGGTTAGGTATGAACTTCACCTTGGCTGTGGCAGTGAAGTTCTCTGTAGGGAGCTTCTGGAGCAGCAGGTTAGGCAAATCATACAGGTTCTTTACATCTTCAGCCTGCTGCACGCCATAGAGACGCAGCTTGGAATTCTTGGCATCGCAGAAGTACCAGTACTGACTGTAAGGACCATTCCACTGCCATTGCAGACCGAGGTCTATGCTGTTGAAATCATCCGATTCCTTAGGCTGGAAGTTTCCGCTTGATGGCAGGTTTGGCTTCTTCCATTGCTGAACAGGGTCGCCGCAGCCATCGCCATCCTTATCGTCGCCGATAACGAGCCAGTCGTTTACCCATTTGGCTGGTTGCAGATGCACCACACGTCCGTAGGCATGCTTATCCTGGAAGTGGAGGAACCAGTCCTCGCCGTTCTGGGTATCTACCCAGGCACCCTGGTGAGGGCCGTTCACCTTCTTGTTCTTTCCCTGTGCCATGCCCACATACTCCTCGTAAGGACCGTATGGATTCTTGGAGCGCAGTTCCACCTGCCAGCCATACTTCACGCCGCCCGCAGGACTCATGATGTAATAGTAGCCGTTGCGCTTGTAGAACTTGGTTCCTTCAATGGTAGGTTGGTCTTCGTGACCATCATATACGATGCGTGAAGGACCAATCACCTTGGTGCCGTCTGATGACATAGGAGCCACGAAGAGTACCGATTTGATGCCGGCTCTTGAACCGGCACAGCCATGCGAAAGATAAGCTTTGCCGTCTTCATCCCACAGCGGGCAGCAGTCTATCAAACCTTTTCCCTTCATCACCCAGGTGATAGGCTCCCAAAGACCACGAGGATCTTGTGTCTTGGTCATGAAGAGCCCCTGGTCTGGATCGCCGCAATAGATGTAGAACCATCCGTTGTGATAGCGGATAGAGGGTGCCCATACGTAGTTGCCGTGCTGAACTTTCTTGCGCCAGTCAAGGTCTGTGCCCTGATACTCTGGCAGTACAGGATAGTCGTCGAGCAGTGCCGCACCGATAATTTCCCAGTTCACCAGGTCGGTGCTGTGCAGAATCTGCAAGCCCGGGAAACACTGGAAAGAAGAGGAAGTCATGTAGTAGTCATTGCCCACACGACATACATCCGGGTCAGAGTAGTCGGCGTCAATCACCGGGTTGCGATACATTCCGTTCTTTACATTCGGATTCCATGTATGTGAAGCTGCCTTCTGGGCGTTTACTCCCATCGCTGTGAGTGGAGAACTCAAAGCGATGGTTGCGAGAACGCATAGGAGTGAATGAAATTTTATTTTCATTGTTGCCGATAATTTTTAAGTAAACTATTTTGTAACTTCTAAGTTACTTATTTTGTTACGTATTTCTTGTTGTTGAAGACGTAGATGCCTTTGTTGAGGCTTTTCAAATCATCAGCCTTGGCATTACTCTTCACCATTCTACCGCTCAAGTCATACACGTTGTTGTTGGCAGGCTGGGCAATGGCAGTGATGTTCTGGATGCCTGTAGATGTTTCAGTATAGAGAGTGAACTGCAAGATGCACTGTTTTACCTTTGGAGTGAAAGTAAGGGTGTGCTCTACTGGTGAGTCAAACTCCACCGTATATTTCTTCACGCTCTTATCCTTCGGGAAAGCATAGGTTGATGCATCATAGCTTGTACCGTTAATCTCGCCGATATAGGCATCAGCAGTATCATAGTTGTTGCGGCCCTCGATATCCATCTTCTTGATCTTTACACCATCAGGAATAATGATGGTGTATTGGTTGGCACTAAACTTGATATAAGTAGTACCAGAACCGACATCGTATGACTTTCCCTTCTCGTTGCTGATAGCGAAGCCATTGCTGAAAGAACCGGCAGTTTTATCAGTCAAAGTCTTTGAGTTCAAGGTGAAAGGCCCCTTTGTATCTACTACTCCTGAACCTGTAGATGTTGCGCCACACTGGTCATCCCAGGTAGAATCAAACTTCTTGAGCCAGATAGAACCGCTGCTGACGGTAATCTTAGAGTTGTTCTTGAACACGAGATTATCTACGAAGCGGATATCGATGCCCTTCTTGGCTGAAATCTGCACGTTGTCGAGTGTCACGTTCTTGATGTGACTCTCAGGGCGACCTACCAGGAAGATGGCATTGCCATTGCAAACATCTGTAGTCTTCACGTTCTGAAGCAGAATGTCGGTGTAGGTTGGGGTTGTGCTATCCAAAGCTCTTGCGTTTGCTTTATCTACGGCAGGATCACTGTTGTAGTTCTTGTCGTAGAAGCAGTCGATAGAAAATGGATTCTTCACGTTGGTCATGGTGAAGTTGCTGAACTTCCAGTTTTCCTCGCCACCGCCGCGGAGGGTACCGTCGCTATTGATACCTGTCTTCATGCGGATACCTGCGGTTGTACCATTCATGGTGATGTTATCGAACCATACATGTTTGATGTTCTTGGTGAAGCTGCCGATAGAAGCACCATGTCCTGTGCCGAACTTGCAATTCCATACATGGATGTACTGTGCATCGTTGTCGCAAACGATATTGTCATCGCCGTTGCTGATGTTACAGTTGTAGATATTAACGTATGGACCCCAGATGGAGATTCCATCGGTGTTATGCGATGCCTTTCCCTTGCCAGCTTCAGATGATGGTTCACTGATGGTTACATCATGGATGGTAGCATGGCTAGCCTTACCGCTGTTGCTGATGGTGATGTTTACACCCGGAGTATTCTGAATCTTGAAGTTACGGAGCAGGAAGCGCTTGCCCTGCTCGAAGCGGATCATTGCACCAGGATTGAAGGTTTCGCCATTCTCTCTTGCGAGCCACCAGCGTGCACCCTGACCGTCGATGACTGAAGTTTCACCTTCACCCTCGATAACAATGTCGGTAACGTTCTTACCCTTGTTCTTTCCGCCGATGAAGACAATCTTATTGTTAGGAGCCTTGCCGTATTCCACGAGCTTCAATGTAGCACCTGCGCTGAGGTGAAGGATGGTCTTCGCCTTGATGCTGAGTACCTCGGTCTTGCTGGTCATCTGGTCTGTGCTACCAAACATCCAGGTACCCGCAGGTATTACAACCATACCGCCAGTAGAAGGAACTGCATCAAGAGCTTTCTGGATAGCCTTGGTATTATCTGCAGCAGATGTAGAGGCACCATAATCCTTGATGTTGAATGTATTTGCCGAAGTGATAGCAGGCAACTGTGGCAAGTTAACTGCTGTCCAACCCCCAGGGGTGTTCTGTGCATTCTGCTCAGTAGTGATGCCGGCAAAATTTTGTGCCTTGGCAAAGAAAGGCACAGCCATGAGTGCAGCGAGCACGATGGTTTTGATCATTTTTCTATTCATATTTTTTAGGCTTAATTTCTTTTTTGGCAAAGTTACTACTTTTCTGCCGATTACTGATACAATCAGTGTATAAAAACTACGAAAACGATTACGCAATTTATCGGCCTTATCTTTATGAACTATAATAGAAAACAAAAAAGTGCAATGCTCCAAGTAAATAAGCATTGCACTAGAATTCTTATGATTTCAATTTCTTGATTTCTTCAATAGATAGGCCTGTAGAATTAGTTATGATATCCAAAGGGGTGTTATAGGCCAGAAGCTTCTTGGCAATTTCCAGGCTTTTCTTTTTTTCTCCTTCTTTCAAGCCTTTCTCCATTCCTTTCTCCATTCCTTTCTCCATTCCTTTCTCCATTCCTTTCTCCAAGCCTTCTTTCATTCCTTTCTCCATACCTTCTTTTATGCCTTTGTTAACGGCATGCTCAAGTGCTGCATAATTGTCCCACATGACCATCATGCTGTTATCATATTTCTCCTGTTCTTCTTTTGTCAGGGTTTTGGAGTCGGCGATTTCTGCCAATCTCTTGAATATCTTATGTTGAGCCTCAAAAGGCATTAGTTCTAAAGTCTCCATATGCTTTAAATTATAAATCCAACAATCAAAAAACGTAGTACATTCTGCTTCTCTCTTTTTAAAAAGAGGCATCACTAAGTAGATAAAACGGATTTTGTTTGAATAAACCTCTCCGCTTTCCTTATCTGCCAGCACAACATCTGTTCTGAACTTCTTTGGCGTATTTTCATCTACATTAAAGTTCATGAAGCAGATTACATAAACAGGCGTGAGATGATAATCCCATCGTCCTTTTACGCCTTGATCTACTATCGTTTTTGATGCATAGTAAAGAGAACGGTCTATGAAGTAGGGCTGACTCTTGTTTTGCATCTCAACAATAATGTGCTCACCTGTGTCAGTTTCGCAAAAGACGTCGTAGATGATTCCTCGCTGGTCTTTTGTTTCTGGCAACATCTCTTTGTCCTTAAACTTCACATCCTTGATGTGCTGTTCTCCCAGGAGAAGCTGGTTTAAGAATTCTATCAGCAAGTCCTTGCTGTATTCCTGGCCGAAGATTCGTTTGAACGACCAGTCAGTGAATGGGTTGATGTATCTTGCCATATCTTTGCGATTTTGTGTTCACGATGCAAAGATACGCTTTTTCTTCGTAACTTCCAAGAAAATAATTGTAAAAATGAGATAGAGAATAAGAGAAAATAAAAAAAAGTGCAATGCCCGACTTTTGATGAGGCCATTGCACCTTTAATCATATTATTTATCAGATGTAAGTACTATTACTGTACAATCCAGCGTGGGTCGCCGAAGTTACCATACTTACTCTGGTATTTGTCTTGGATCGTGAAATCACCTGTTGAAGGTGATACCCAAAGTTCTGCAGATGAAATATCTGCAGGATCTCCAATCTGCAACTTTGACTTCCAAGTGTATTCATTGGTATAATATACATCAACGAATGGAGCGTTCTTGTAACTTGTTGCTGTTGCATCTTCCAAAGCTGCACTCTGACCGATGAGGGTATTGCTAACGTTAGGAACAATATTGTTGTTCTTGTAGGTATCGATGAGATACTTACTGCCCACAACTGCGTCATACAATGTGCAGTGATCTACATTCACCTTTGTCATGCTATTGGCTACAGCAATCATAGAACCTGCTGAGAGATTGGCGATGGTAGAGTTGGTGAGGTTTACTGTTTCCAACTGTGCCTTTGGAGCATCTTTACCTGCTGCCAACATACCATAAGAACCGATCTTATTAATTAAGCAGTTGTTGAAGTTGATGCTACCGATGGCTGGTTTTATTCCCTTCTGCAGACGGATGATACCACGGGTATTCTTGATATTACACTTGTCGAACTGAATAGAACCGATGTTATCGTCCGTGTTCAAGTTGAGGATGTAGTCTGCGCTGTTGTCCTTATTCTCCAAGTTGAGGTTGTAGAAACGGATGAGATCTTTCTCGCCCTCAATCTTGATTTCCTTCACCTTCCATGTAGAAACGGCCCCAGATGCTCCCCAGAAGTAGATGCTCTTGATGTTGGCAGGGATGATGAGTCCCTTCTGTTCGCCAGTATCAGAACTTGTCATCAGGTAAGTTGCATTCTTAGGCATAACAATGACAACCTTGTCTGATGTCGCTTCCTTCAATATGGTACCCAGATCCTCGCCCTCGGCGAGAGTCATGACATCAAAGCCTTCAGGGTAAGCTTCTGTAGTCTTGAATGAATAAGTACCTCTCAGGTTCTCCTTGTTCCACAACTTCACCTTGTATGAAGAGTTAGCCTTCAAGCCAGTGATTGTCAGCTTACCTGCTGCTACGTCCTCAGCAGTGAAGTCAACCTTGGTAGAATCTTCTGAACTCTTGTAATAGTAAACAGCATCGATGGTCTTGCCAGCAATGAAGCTTACGGTAGCAGTGCTTGATGTTACATCAACACCTGTGATAATCTGTTCAGCCTTGGTTTTGAACTTAAACTTATCCAGGTATTTCCAGTTAGAAGACTTGCCGCTATAGCTGCGACCCTTGATACGTATGTAGTACTCTGTGTTTCCATCCAGATTGTAGATGTTGTCAGGAGTATCTACAAATGAAGAGTCAACAACGCTATGATCAGTGCCGCCCATAGGAATATCGTTGCTGAGAGAGTCTGTGCTGTACTCGATGATGTAATAGTCGGTGTTTGGCATCTTCTTGAAGCTCACCTCAGCACGGTCGTCCAGAGGAGTAACCGAAAGTTCGATAGAGTGGAACAGGCGGTCGTAGCTAGCGTCAACACTCCAGTCATTGTCATCGGTACAAGATGTCAATGAAGCAAATCCCAGGAGCATGAATGCTCCGGAGATTGCGCTTTTATTTATTTTAGATAAATTCATGATTATTCAAATTTTATCTTTTATTAGAATGGTTGATGAATTGCTTTTCTGTAGCAATCGCTTATTAATAACCATAAGAATTACTCAACTTGCCCTGTGAATCGGCGATACTTGATGTAGCGATAGGGAAGAGGTAGCGGTTCTTTACAGTTGTATTGAGATATGAACTGATGAATGGCAGTTTGCCTTTAAGGTTCTTCTGGTCCTTATCGGTTACCTCTGCACCCCACCAGGTTACATTCTCGTAGCCGGCTGTATTCTCAGGAACTTCATACCAGCATACAGAATTCATATCTATCTTTTCATCTGTAGCAGTCTTGATGGTCTTGTAATAGAGCTTGGCAGGATACTCATTGATCTGAGCCTCATAGTCTGCCTTAAACTGGTCTATCTTCTTGCTCAGGAGGTTCCAGCGCTCCAACTCATATTTACGTACACACTCACCTGCAAACTCCCAGGCATTCTCGTCAACGATGGCATTGAAAAATGCATCCTTGTCAGAAGCAATACCTGCAACGTATGCCTTGGCATCTGCCTTGTTGGCATCAGCGAATGCACGCTCATGTACCATGCCGAGAGCATCGCGGGCACTCAAGCCATTCACGCCACCTGTAGTAGCGTCAGGATTGCCGTTAAGCTCATTCATTACTTCTGCATACATCAGGAGAACCTGTGAGTAGCGCAGGGTAATGAAGTTGATACCTGTACATACCTTTTCTGTACTTCCCAAGGCAGCCTGGCGCCATTCCTCGCTCATCTTACGGATATCCCACTTACCGCAGTAGATACCGAATGGTGAGTTCTTGTCGAATGACTCTTTCATTACGCCATCAGTTTCTTTCAGGGTATAAGGAACGCAGGTGATGTCACGACGCTGGTCCTTGTGGTCGTATGACCAGAAGAGAGGAGCTGTCATCTTAACCTTACCTGATGAGTTACCCTTCTTACCATAGCGTGAAGAAGATCCATTGATGCGGACACCGATGGTGTAGCCTAACTCACCACTTCTGTTAACACCCAGTGCTACCTCAAAGAGGTTCTCGTAGTACTTGTCATCAAGCTTGTTCTGGTTGATGAGATACCACTCGTTCTCATAGCTTGGGTTCAACTGGTGAATGCCCTTGCTGATGATTTCATTGAGATGAGTCTGTGCCAACTGATAATACTTGGTACGCTCAGCTGCACCTGGACGCTGTGTAGGATAGGTTGGGTCGCTGTTCTCTGCAGCAGTCTCATATCCGTCTTTCTGACTTTCGCGGATAGCCCATCCAGCACGCTGCAAGGCAATCTGTGCGAGCAAGCCGTGAGCATAGCCCTTGGTGATGCGCTCTGTGGTATATGAGTTTTCGCCTACCCAGCAAAGGTCAGGGATAGCTCGCTCCAACTCTACGATCATGCTGTCCATGATTTCATCACGGTCGGTCTTGCCTACGTAGATGTTGCTCAAGTCTGTCTTAGTTCCTTCCAGCTTCATTGGCACGTCACCGAAGTTTCTTACCAGGTTGAAGTAGAGGAGTGCTCTTACTGTGATAGCCTCGGCACGGTAGCGATGCATCAGTTTGATGTTGCTCTTGGTCTCATTGCCACTCTGTGTGTCGAATTTGTTTACGAGCTCAATAACGTTGTTGCTGTATTCGATACCCTCGTAAAGCTTGTCCCAGGTGGTCTGAATCTTAGACCAGCTACCAGCTACCATGTTGAAGTTGCAGGCACCACGCTCACTGTTGGTCTGCGAAGTGGTAGATGCGTCCTGACCATCTATCAACTCAATATCAGAGTTGGTACCGAGGGTGATAGCCATCAACTGTCCGTAGATACCCTCTTCTGTCAGTTCACCGTATGCCTTGTTCAATACAAGACTAGTATAGTAAGGTGAAGTTGCTACCGCATCAGGAGTGTGCTCCGAAGGTGACTGCTGATCGAGGAAATCACTACATGATGTTGTTGTACCGAGCAACAATCCGCTTATCAATAATGCTTTAAAAATATTCTTATTCTTCATTGTTATGTCCTCCCTTGAATTAGAATGAAACGTTCACACCAAATACGAATGAGCGGCTCTTTGGATAAGCTGCATAGTCGATACCTGGGCACATTGGATTCTTCTTTGAACTTGTATCTGTCTCTGGATCTGAACCAGAGTAGCCTGTAATGGTTAACAGGTTATAGGCTGTTGCGTAGAAACGTACGTTGCTCAAGTTTACCTTCTTGATCAGGTACTTTGGCAAGGTATAACCCAATGTCAATGTCTGCAAACGGAGGAATGAACCATCCTCTACAGCATAGTCTGTGATAGACATGGTACCTGTTACACAAGGGTTGAATACGCTTGCGTTGGCATTGATGGCATTCAGGGTGTTATAGATATTCTCGATGCTGCCATATTGAGCAATGACAGTTGAAGAAGGCTTTGTCATATTGACACCTGTGGCTGGATCAACGCATGTATAGCGGTTGATGAAGTCGTTGTTCAGGTTGTAGCCCTTGCGAGAACCCTGGTAGAAGCTAGATGCCAGCTTGGTACCATTCACAATCTTGTTGCCGAATGAGTAGTTGCAGAATACAGATGCATCGAAGCCATGGAAGGTTGCGTTGAAACCGAAACCACCTGTCCAAGGTGCGATGGTGTTACCCAAGCGCTGCTTGATGGCCTTGCCGTTCTCATCAGCCTCCAACTTAATGGCACCTGGGGCCAGTGTTCCACCGATAGTACCTACGGTATTGGCGATGCTGGCATCTGCCAACTCCCATGCATTACCATTCCACTTCAAGTCGCCTGTACCTGTCTCTGGGTTGTAAACAGTATAGAAACCGTTCATCTTGTAACCCCAAACCTCACCAAGTCGGCCACCTTCTACGAGGCGGAAGTTCTGGTTGTCATTGCAGAGTGAACCTGCCCACTTATACTCCTGGAACTCTGCCTGGCTGTTCAACTTGTCAATCTTGTTGCGGTTGTAAGAGATGTTGCCAGTGAAACCGAGTGTGAAGTCCTTCTTGTTGATGATATCAGCATTGATGGTGAACTCGAAACCCTTGTTGGATGTCTGACCGAAGTTCTGATACTGGTAAGCATATCCCGAAATAGATGGGATGTTGGTCTGCATCAGCAAGTCCTTGGTTGTATTCCAATAGAAGTCGATGGTACCATTGATACGGCTATTGAAGAAGCCGAAGTCGAGACCAAGATCACGGGTGATGGTTGTCTCCCACTTCAGGTTTGGATTAGACAAAGTCTTGTGCTCCAGCATGGTAGTGAAATTACCATCGAAGAATGGCAACTTTGCTGTTGCGTCAGACAATGAGTAGGTTGCATCAATCAAACCGCTCTTGATACGGTTGTTACCAGCAGTACCATAAGAGAGACGGAACTTCAAGTTTGACAACCAGCTGGCTGTACTCTTCATGAACTCCTCCTCGCTTACACGCCATGCGAAAGCTGCAGATGGGAAGTAACCCCAACGGTTGCCTGCAGCAAACTTAGAGGATGCATCGGCACGGAGCGTAGCTGTGAAGAGATACTTCTCTGCGTATGAGTAGTTGATACGGCCGAAGTAAGACAAGAGGTTGTCCTTACGGCCGATGGTGTTATCGTTAGGGAGAGCTGTACCGGCAGCCTGGTTAGCCAAAGCTTCCTTGACACCGAAAGTAGTAGGGAAGGCTACGGTTGTTGATGTGTAGCTCTCGTCCTGAGATGACGACCACTCCTGACCTACGAGTACGTTGAGCTTGTCACCCCTCAGCAGGGCATTCTTTGTGTCGTATGTCAAGGTATTGGCATTACGCCAGTTCTTGTTGTCCTTGCGGATAATCTGAGTCTGTGGCTGACCTGAGTAACCGAACTTAGAGTTGCGTGATGCGTATGTACCCCAAGCCTGGTCTGTCTTCTCATAGCTCCAGGAGTAACCGAATTCAGAACGGAAGGTGATGCCCTTGAATGGCTTCCAGTTCAAGCCGGCATTGTAGTTCTGACGGAAACGGCGCTGCTGCTTGTAGGTGTCATCCATACGCTGTGTAGGACTAGCCTCTGTGCTGTTTGAGCTTTCATCATCGTCATCGCCGCTGATGAACAGAGGATCTACTGGGCGGAATGTAACAGTCTTGGCTACAATAGAGTTAGAGGCATTGCTCTCGTTGGTGTCAGCACCAGAACCCAAACCGTTAATCTTGGTATAAGCCAATCGGGCATTGAAATCCAATGTCAACCACTTGTTCAACTTGCTGTTGAGCTTAGCATTGATATTGTCCTTGGTATAGTCAGATGACTTCATGATGCTCTTGTCGTCAGTACGGGCATAGCTGATGTTGTACTTAGTCTCCTTGGTACCACCGTTTACTGCTACGTTGTAAATCTGCTGCAAGCCAGTGCGGCCGAAGAGGTCGTCCTGCCAGTTGTTACCCTTTACAGACTTCCAGATTTCCATATCATCGTAGTCACCATACTCAGTGTTACCTACTTCATACTGATAGAGAGCGTAGTTGTAAGGATCCATAACCTTGGTCTCCTTAACAATCTTCTTGAAACCTAAAGATGCACCAAAGCTCACCTGAGTCTTACCCTCCTTACCACTCTTAGTAGTAACGATGATAACACCGTTGGCACCACGGGCACCATAGATAGCTGTTGAAGAAGCATCCTTCAATACGTCGATAGTCTCGATTTCGCTTGGAGCGATATCGCTAATAGAACTTACAGGGAAGCCGTCAACGATGTAGAGGGGAGAGTTATCCTGTGAAAGAGAACCACCACCGCGCACGCGGATCTTGATGTCTGCATCAGGCGAACCTTCTGTAGTTGTGATGTTTACACCGGCAAGCTTACCAGTCATGGCCTCGCCTACACTTGAGACAGGGATGTCTGCAAGCTCTTTGGAACCGATGGAAGCCACAGAACCAGTAAGGTCCTTCTTCTTCATCGTACCATAGCCGATTACAACCACATCATTGAGGGTGGTATTGTCATCCTCAAGCTTGATGTCAATCGTTTCTTTACCAGCAACGCTTACTTCCTTCGCTTTCATACCAATGTTTGAAATCTTCAGTTTCTTGCTTTTGCCTTTTAAGTTGACTGTGAAGTTACCGTCAATGTCGGTCACGCCACCATTGCCAGCTACACCTACCTCCATGACAGATGCGCCGATGATTGGCTCGCCCGTATTGTCAGTAACAACTCCCTTTACCGTTTGCGCTGAGACGCTTGTTACCATGAACATGAGCGCACCTGCAAGCGCAATCTTTTTTCTGTTATAATTACCAGACATACACTTATAAGGTTAGATTATACTTATTAAAAATTTGTTTCTTAATCTCGATTTATACATTTAAGTAGATTAAAACTACTATGCTCCGAAAGGGCACTTTTATGATGCCGATTCATGCACGGGTTATATATTTCCGTGTGCAAATATAGATAAAAAAATCGAATTACGTAGTATAAACGGGCGAAAAGATTACGTAAACGTTTGCTAAAATGTGTATTTTAACATAAAATCCCCTAAAGAATGCCTTTTCGGGGCTATTCTTTAAGGGATGAAGTTTTCATGATTTTACCTGATATTTCTACATATTTTCTTTCAGCTTTCCAACTGTCTTCTTTCAGTTTTCTCAACTGTATGATTGGGTTATTTCACAATCATTTTGGTTGTCTCCTTGCTGCCGTCAGCCAGGGTCTTGACCACGATGTTGATGCCTTTCTGAAGACGGCTCTGCTGAGTGCCGCTTACGGAGAAGATGGCTGTCTTCACTGCTGGGCTGTTCTCGATGGCAGAAGTGAGGTTCTGGATATCTGTAGAGATTGAACCTGCCTGGCCGAAACCACCCATCTCGTTGGCTGCACGAACTGTGAATGTTCCTGTTGCACCCTCGAGGTTGAGGCTCTTCTCGTTGGTCAGAGCGAAGAACTCGCCATTCTTCAATACGATGTACATCTGTGCATCGCCAGTCCATGAAAGCTTGCCGTCAACTTCTGTTGCAGCACCTGCGGTCTGCTGGGCTGCCAACTTGGCTGGCTCCCACTCTCCGAATACATTCTCCAGAGTGTAAGCAGCTGCTTCGTCGGCTGTGAGGATGATGTTCTCCTCGTCCTTCAATACCTTGCCGTCTGATGCCTTGAATACTACCTTCTTCTCTGCAGGAGAGAATACGTTGCCTTCTGCATCCTTCAATACGTCGAGGCGGAACTTGTCTGCCATTGCATCGCCCATTGCGTTGATGGTGAAGTAAGCATACTTCTTGTCGTCGTTCAGAATCTCATCCTTCTGGTTCACGGTGGTGTTGAGCCAGGTAAGACGGGTGATGTTGTTCCATGAGCGACCCAGGCTGAATGCCTTTGCCTTGTTTTCGATGGTGCAATCCTTGAAGATGTAGCCCCATTCGCTCTTGCTGTTAGGAGCAGCAATCACATCCTCACCGTTCTTTTCGCCTTCCTTGCGACTCTCGTTTACGAAGAGTACACGGTTGAAATATACGTCGCCGCCACCACAAACGTAGTCCACGGTGCCGTGAATCTCTGAATCCTCAAAGTAGAACTGGCCCTTGCCGTTTGGCTCATTGCTATAGTATGTATCCTGGTAAGAGAGCATCTTCACGTTCTTGCAGATGGTCTGGGTACCCTTATCCTGGAGGCAGACAGCACGACCGGCTGAACCGCTCTTGTAGTATTCCAGTGCATTCTGCAGGGTGATGTCCTGCATGTAGAGGTTGTTGCTTGTGTTGAGAAGGGTAGCGGTGGTACCGATGCCCTCGTTCTCGATGGCAGGCTTGTTTACGATGATGGTCTTATCCATGTTTTCACCGATGAGCGAGATGTTGTTTCCGCTGATGGTGGTGAGGCACTGGTCGCCCAGGTCGTATGTGCCGTTAGGCAGGAAGATGAACGAACGGGCTGCATCGGCAGCAGCGTTGGTGCCGTTTACTACCTCCAGTGTGGTGATGAAGCTCTGTACGTCGCCAGCCTTCACGGTGTACCAGTTGCCGTTTTGTGCGAAGGCAGGCTCAGTCATGTTCACGATGCTGAGGTTGTGGATATAAGCTGTGCCTTCAAATGAGAGGGTATAGAAGCCGCTCTCTGTTGATGGGTTCTGGAGAATGCCAGAGTTGCCGTCCTTGCTAGCCTTGGCGTCGATGCTTGCCAACTCCTTGCCCTGAGGGTCTGAGAGGATGATCTTGCCTGAGCCTGAATACTGGCAGAGAGCCACCTTGATGTAACCCTTGCCGCCCATCAATACCTTTATCTTGCTGTCGGCATTGAAGGTCCAGCCGTGAGTAGCGTCGTGCCACTTGCCGCCTTCTACTTCGATAGCCTCATGGTCGTTGATGTCGAAACCTTCCTTCTGCAGGTCGTAGTCATAGCGGGCTGTGCCGCTGGCTGTCTCGATATCTGTTACCAGAGCATAGAGGGCTGCGTTCTCTGTGATGACAGAAGATGGTGTAAATTTCTGGCTGTCCTTCTTCTGGTCGCTAGCCCAGCCACGGAACTTCTTGCCTTCAGCTACGGTTACCTTCTCTGTTGTTCCGTCCTGGAACTTCTCTATTTCTGCATCCTGCTCCACAGCCTGTGTGCCGAGAACAGTCTTGCCATCTACATCATAATAGGTAAGGGTGAAGTCTGGCTTGAAACCTACGGTGAGTTCGTAGGTAGCCTCGTCGCCGTTTGCCTCTACCACGATGGTAGCCACGGTCTTCTGCTCAGCACCTTCGCCTGTTGTTGCATAAGTAATGCTCTTGATGTTGCCGTTGTCTGCTGTGATTTCTGTCAGAGGATTGGTCTCTGAAATGAGATTTGCCTTCTTTGAGATGAGCACGGTGGCCACCTGCTTGCCATCTGCACCCTCTGCAAAGAGGTCGGCTGCATGATACTTCTCACCATTCAGGAGGAAGCTGCCGAGCATAGGCGATTTGCTCATATCTACGTTGCCATAGATAGCGAGATTGGTAACGTAAGCGTTCTGACCGAGCGCAAAGTTCTCGAACTTAATCTGACAGTTGGTGCGGTTTACCTCGAGTGTCAGGTCCTCGCCCTTCGCATTTGCGATAGCTATATTGTGGATTACTACCCAGTCTGCATCGCCGTCGCCCTTTACGGATACCTTGATACCACGCTTGCCACCTGTAGCAGCCTGGTGCAGGGTAATCTTGGTGATGCTAGCCAATGGAGATGTTACTACGCTAGGCTCTGCAGTCTTGTATTCGCCAGTGTATTTGGCAGTCTGCATGAAACCGGTAATTTCTGGGAACTTAGCGTTGGTACCTGCTGGATAAACTCCCACGCCATTGAATGTAAAACTGAGTTCCTCCTTGCTGTAGAGGGTTTTCACCTTTACCACCTCGTCGGTAGCCTTGGAACGGTCGATGGTCTCCCAGTTGGTGAAATCGGTAGAGTAGAGGGTCTTCTCCTGCAAGGCGCTCGCCTGAACGAGCTTGATGCCGTAGAAGTAACCATTCTCAGCCACTTCAATCTGTACATAGCCCTGAGTAGCTTCATCTACAGTAGCATTGTGCTCAATGATTTCATCTTTAGAAGAAGTTTCACCGATGGTGAAGGTAGCACGATATTTCTCGTTGCCATAGTTCATGATGGTAACGATGTCTCTGGATGATTTCACCGGAACCTTCAGGATGGTTCCCTTGTTGATTTGGGCATCGGCAGAGCGGCCTTTCAACTTACCGTTGGTTGCATCCACAGTCATTTCGATACCTTCCACGGTAGAGGCGATAGCGGTTACGTTCTTCTCTACCTGGATACTTTGGATACCTTCTGGCAAATTGGCTTTGAAGTTCCATTCTGCCGTAATGTCTTGTGCTTTAGCTATGAAAGCAAAGACCAACATCAGGCATAGAAGCCCGAACTTTAGTAGAATTCTTTTCATCTGTTTATATACTTTTTAGGTCTATTAAATATACTCGTTTGTTGTTTGAATAAGTTATTCGCTGACAAAAGTACGTATAATATTTGGAAAAAACAATAGTTGTATAGTGATACTTTCACGTAAACGTTTTCGCAAAATCTTCTGAATTTACTTGCTTTTTTTCTTGGTTTGTGTTGAATAATTGAGTATTTTTGTCGTCGTGAAGCAAATCGGATTACGTAATAAGCAAATCGGATGATACTGAACCGTATATATACCTATTTTAATATAGGAATATAGATATGATATTCGAAATAACATGAATTATAAAAATAAACAACTTAAACTTTAAACATTTATGAAGAAATTTTTTACTCTTATTGCAACCGTTGCTATGGCAACAAGTATGAACGCTCAGGGCACTTATGCAGTGCAGGAAGGTGACAATGTGAAGGCTGGCGATCAGATTACTACAGTAGAGAACATCACTCTTACTTATATGGAGAAGGATGGTACAGCTTACGCTGCAGTTAAGAAGCAAACTAACTGGGCTGATGCTGATTTCAATGCTTACGTTTGTGGCAAGAACAATGGTAAGTTGGTGTCTGGCGCAGAGCCAACTGGTAGTGTTTACAAGTTTGAGACCGCAAAGGCTGGTGCTCTAACAGTAGGTGTTCAGTTGAATGCAAACAAGGGTTTCCATATCCTGGATGCAGAATTTGCTGAGGTAGCTCCTGCTTCTTACAATTTGCCTGCTGCCAAGGATGGTGATTCTCAGGAGTTCACACAGAATGAGAAGAATGAGAACATCATTGCTGCAAAGTCTAATGGTACAGTAACATTCAGCGTTGCTGAGGGTGGTACATACTATGTTCTCGCTGCTGGTACCAAGATGGGTTTCTTCGGTTTCAAGTATGAGGCTGGCACATCAACAGGCATCTCTTCTATCGAGGCTGCTTCTGCTCAGCATGGCAAGACATACAATATGGCAGGTCAGCAGGTTTCTGGCTCTTTCAAGGGCTTGGTAATCAAGAACGGCAAGAAGTTCGTAAAGTAATTTTTTATACCAAAATTAATCAATAGTTAGACTTTTCAGGTTTAATCATATTAGACTTTTCTGGTTTAATCATATTGCGAAAAAAGAGGGCGCTCCATCTATCCGATGGTTGCGTCCTCTTTCTCTTTTGTGGCTATGCTTTTTTATTTGTTCAATCCCTGCATTTCCATCTCCAGGCTAGCCCAGATGAAAGGACCAACGCCCTTGGCGTCGTTGTCACGGATTGGCTCGCTCATATAATACTCAAAGCTGCCGTCACGCTTGAAGTTAGGCTTCTTTACGTATGGACCAGGGCCAGGGCCCAAGCCGCTTACAGAACAGCACTTGGTAAGACTGATGGTCTTGTCTGGGTTTACCTGGATAAACTGGTCGATGATACCCTTGTAAGCCTTTACGCCGGCATCACGGAACTTCTCACTCAGATAACCCTTGCGGTAACCCTTCAGCAATACGTAGGCAAACATACTTGATGCTGTGCTCTCCAAGTAGTTGCGTGGATCCTTCACATCCATCACGTCATACCATACACCCGTTTTCTTATCCTGATACTTCACCACGCTCTCCATCGCCTTGTTCAGCAGGCTGATTACCTCGCCACGGCGGGCATAGTCCTCAGGCATCGCATCCAGACACTCGGTCATCGCCATCACATACCATCCCAAGGCTCTCGCCCAGGTATGCTGGCTCTTTCCGTTCTCCTTGTCAGCCCAGAACTGTTCGTGAGTCTCGTCCCAGGCATGCTTCCACAGCTGGGTCTTCTCGTCGTATGTACGATAGTCGGTCTTGATCATCTGGTCAACGGCATCGTCCAGAATCTTCTTCGCCTTCTTTGGCTTCAGGTTCTGCACGGCATAGTTGCAGTAGAATGGCAAGCCCATGAAGATACCGTCCAGCCAAACCTGGTTGGCATAGATAGCCTTGTGCCAATATACACCTTCCTTGGTGCGAGGCTGGTTCTGGAGCTGCTTGAACAGGGTCTTCAGAGCCTGTTCATTTCCCTTGTTAGGAAAAAGGTTCTGCATGCGGAGGATAAACTTCGCCGTGCGAACGTTGTCGAGATTGAAATCCTCATATTTATAGCCGGTGATGTTTCCCTTCTCGTCAATCATCTTGGCCGGATATTCCTTCAGATAGTCGATGATGCTCTCGTGGTCGGCAGCGCTCTCGGTACCCTTAAATGCATTTTTGGCGTTAAAGGTGCTCTTGTCCTTATAATATAAATAGGTGTCGAGCATGCCTTCCATCTCTATGCCCATCACGTAGCTCCACTTTGGCTTCTTGCTGAAATCAAGAAGATAAGAATGAGGAACGCGATGCATCTCGCTGTGAGTAAGCCACTCTGAATAGTTCTGGTAAGGCTGTTCTGCCTTGCTGAGAACCAGCGAACCGTTAATCATCAGGTTGTCGAACTTCACGTTGCGGGTCTTGCCGGTCATCTGCACAGGCTTTTTCACCACGCCATTGAAGGTACAGTTCTTCACGTTGATGTCATATACGTTCTCCACCTCGTTTCTGCCGATGATGAGCACACCGTAGTTACTCTTCTGGCAGGTTACATCCTCCATGCTCACGTTTCTCACGGTAGGCTCGAAACCGCGGTAGCAGATTTCCTTGCGCTCGTAGTCGAGGTTGATTTTCAGCACGGCTTCCTTACATTGCCCCACGGTCACCTTGCGCATGTTGATGTTCTGAATCAGTCCGCCACGGCAGTTGTTGGTCTTGATGCGGAGGATGCGCTCCAGGTTAGGCGAGTCCATGCGGCAGTTTTCTGCATACACATTTTCGCAACCGCCCGAGATTTCCGAACCGATTACCACGCCACCATGTCCATCCTGCATTTCGCAGTTGCGGATGATGATGTTGCGTGATGGCTGGTTCCAGAGTCGGCCGTCGTTGTTTCTTCCGCTCTTGATAGCGATGCAGTCGTCGCCGGTGTGGAAGATACAGTCCTCGATGAGCACGTTCTCGCAAGCCTCAGGGTCGCAGCCGTCGCCGTTAGGACCTTCGTTCCAGATGGTCACGCCCTTCACGGTGATGTTCTTGCAGAGCAATGGGTGGATGACCCAGAAAGGAGAGTTGAGCAACTTGACACCCTGGATGAGGATGCGCTCACTGCGTACGAAGTTGATGAGCTGAGGGCGCAGACCCTGTCCCAATCCAAACTTGCGCTGGTCAAAATCCACTCCGTCTTCAGCCTGCTTCAGCAGTTTGGCGCGAGACCCCAGGCTCTGTGCTTCCTTGGTCACACCCTCCTGGAAGTTGAACTTCTTAGCACCGCACATCGGCCACCAGGTCTCCATGTTTCCTCCACCGTCGATGGTACCTTCGCCGGTGATGGCGATGTCGGTAGCCTTATAGGCGTAGATGCAAGGCGAATAGTTCCAGCAAGCCAGACCTTCCCACGAGGTGCGTACCAGCGGGTAGAGCTTGGTGTCGAATACAAACTGCAGGGTAGCATCCTTCTGCACCTCCAGTTTTACGCGGCTTTTCATCTCTATGGCGCCTGTCTTCCAGGTACCCTTAGGAATCACCACGCATCCGCCTCCCTTTTTCGATACCAGGGCGATGAGCTTGTTGATGGCTTTCTGGTTTTGAGCCGCCGAGTTAGATAGTTTGGCACCATACTTGGTGATGTCGTACACCTTGCCGTTCTGGGCGAAATCAGGCAGCTTTATGCTCTGCTCTATTCGCTTGTACTCCGACTCATCCCATCCTGCGGCGTTCGCCCAGGCTGGTATCAGCAGGGCAATCAGCAACAATTTAAAGATTTTCTTCATTGTCTTGTTTGTTTAAATATGTTTTTAAATAGGTTGGCTCTATATCCTTATCGTTTAGGAAGATACCATGCTGCAAAGATAAGGAAAATATTTAGAATAACATGACTTTGATATGTTAAAAAAATAAGTTTCTGCTTTTTTCTCTATAAAAATTTGGTAGTTTTGATAAAAAAGTGTACCTTTGTAGCGATAATTAACATCAATCATACAATAAATTAAAACTGTTCGCCTATTGATTAGACATTTACTTAATACTAATAAATAGTTAAGAAATGAGAAATCTTAAAGAAATGACAGATGAGGAATTGGCCTTGGCTTACGTCGAGGGCAACAATAAGGCTTTTGACCTTTTGCTGGCTCACAACGAAGTGAAGCTCTTTTCTTATATCATGTTCGTAGTACACGATGAGGAAGTGGCGAATGATATCTTCCAGGAGACATTCGTCAAAGCTATAGTCAAACTTCAAAATGGTGCTTATTCACCTAATGGAAAGTTTAGCGCATGGCTCATGCGTATCGCTCACAATGTAATCATCGATGGTTACCGTGACACCAAACACCAGCGCATCGTTGACCAGAAGAACAACAACGACCTGTCGGGTCTGAAGGGAGACGGCGTGATGGATAGCTACGTAGAACGCGAATTGGTGCGTGAACAGATTATGGGCGACGTGAAGAAGCTCATGATGTTCTTGCCTGCCAACCAGCGCGAGGTGGTTTATATGCGATATTACCAGGACATGTCGTTCAAGGAAATCGCAGAGACTACCAATGTGAGCATCAACACCAGTTTAGGACGCATGCGTTATGCCATCCTCAATCTTCGGAGAATGGCCAAGGAGCATCATATCAGTTTGCAGCTGGATTAATGTTTCCAGCTGCAAGCTGCCTTTGGCTTATCTTCTAAGAACTTCTAAGAACTTAATCCTCTATCTGCTCCAGTTCCTTCAGCTCGTGGATGGTAGCATAAGGATCTTTGCTCTTGAATACATAGCTGCCGCTTACCAGTACGTTTACCCCGGCTTTCACCAGTCGTGGGGCGGTCTCTCCTTGCACGCCGCCATCCACCTCGATGAGTGCATGGCTGCCACTCTCGTGGATGAGTTTGCGCAATCTGGCCACCTTCTGGATGGTGTTTTCTATAAACTTCTGTCCGCCGAATCCTGGGTTTACACTCATCAGCAGTACCATATCTACATCGCCGATAATGTCTTCCAGTACGCATACCGGGGTAGAAGGGTTCAGGGTAACGCCTGCCTTCATGCCTGCTGCATGTATTTGCTGTATGGTGCGGTGCAGGTGGGTGCATGCCTCGTAGTGAACGTTCATCATCATGGCACCCAGCTTGGCTGTCTGTTCAATATACTGTTCCGGGTGCTGAATCATGAAGTGAACGTCCAGCGGTTTGGTGCATGCTTTCGCTACGGCTTCTAACACAGGGAAGCCGAAAGAGATATTAGGCACGAACACGCCGTCCATAATATCCATGTGGAGCCAGTCGGCCTCACTCTTATTAATCATTTCTACATCGCTCTTCAGGTCAATAAAATTGGCTGAGAGGAGAGAAGGGGAAACCATCGTTTTCATAATTTCTGTTTTTTTCTTTTATCATGGGGCCATGCCCCTAGTTGATGATATACGCCTTGCAGGATTCATTCTTGTTGAATGCACGGTAGGTGTATGCCAACTGTTTGATGAAAAAGATAGTCTTTGCCGACGGTCTCATTTCTTCTGAAGTAAACAAATGCTTCATAGGCGTATCTGTATTTAAATTGTTAATATTGAATTACTTTCTTACTATAAGAACCACGTTCTGATATAGATTCATTTTCTAATCTCGAATCACGTTCTTTATTATCATAACGGCGTGTTTGTTCCTTTATTACATTTTTCCCCATTTTTTCTTCATTTATTCTTTTCTGTCCCTATATATAATAATGTATAGGGAGTAAACCTGTCTATAAAATAGGTAAAGAACTAACTTTTTTCTACTGAAATGATAAATTTCTTAGAAAAAAGTTTGTAGTTTAAAAGAAAAAGTGTACTTTTGCAAATGAATAGATTCAATAACAAGATTAATAACAAATAAAGTTAATTCAATATGATGACAATATTCGTATCTACAGCATGGTGGTGGCGTAACTCAAGATTCAAGAAGTCGTGAGTCGAGAAGCCGTGTATAGATATGAAACTGATATACTAAGGGCCTGCCGTAACTTACGACAGGCCCTTTTTCATATTTTGATTGCCATCCCCTGGCGGTTCTTGTATGATTCTTGTTCTATTGGAGCAAATGAGAGTATAAACAAAAAATAAAGGATATAAAAGATAGGAGATTAAGATTATGGAAATGAAGGACATCTTAAACAGAATGTTGAACCACGAGGAACTTTCTCGCGAGGAAACCAAGGAGATTATCATCGGCATCACCCAGAGTGAGTTCCCAGAGGAGCAGATCACGGCCCTGCTCACCGGTTTGCAGATGAGAGGCGTCACCGTAGATGAGCTGTTGGGCTTCCGTGATGGCATCCTTGCCACCGGCGTTCCTGCCATCCTCGACTGCGACCGATACATCGATGTAGTGGGTACGGGCGGCGACCGCAAAAACACCTTCAATATTTCTACCACCTCCTGTTTCGTCATCGCCGGTGCCGGTTATAAGGTGGCTAAGCATGGCAACTATGCTGCCACATCGGTGAGTGGTGCATCTAATGTCATCAAGAACCACGGTGTGGAGTTCACGGATGATATCGACCGCTTGAACCGCAGCATCAACGAGGCGGGCATCGTTTATCTTCATGCCCAGTTGTTTGCCAAGGCCATGAAGTTTGTGGGTCCTATCCGCAAGGCGCTCCAGTTCCCTACGGTGTTTAATCTCCTGGGTCCTCTGGTGAATCCGAGTCAGCCCAAGTGCCAGTTGCTGGGCGTGGCCAATCTCGACCAGATGCGCCTTTACAACCAGGTATATCAGAAGTTAGGCATCGACTATGGCATCGTAAACAGCATCGATGGTTATGATGAGATTTCGCTTACCGGCGATTTCAAGGTAACCACCAATAATTACGAGCGCATCTTCAAGCCTCAGGATCTGGGCTTCGAGATAGCCAAGCCAGAAGAGATTAAGGGTGGTGCCACCGAGGAAGAGGCAAAGGAAATCTTCGATGCCGTGCTTGAAAACAAAGCCCTCCCTGCCCAGAAGAACATTGTTCTCGCCAATGCTGCCTTCGGAATCCAGGTGATGGAGAAGGGAAAGAAGAGCATCGAGGAATGCGTGGAGATAGCAAGAGAGAGCATCGACTCTGGCAAGGCACTAGCCACATTCAAGAAATTCGTGGAGCTGAATAAAAGGTAAAAGCTAGGGTTGGGGGAATCCGATGGAATCGGATTCAACGGTGGCCCAGAGGGGACTTGATACCTTTTTTCAGTTTTCTTTTTGGGGAGGAAAGGTAATCATAAAGTTCAAGGTTCAAAGTTCAAGGTAAAAAATGGCAGATATTTTAGAAGAAATAGTGGCTCATAAGAAGATGGAGATAGAGCAGCGAAAGCGCTTTATCCAGCCACGACAGATGATAACCCTCACCGAGCAGAAGATGCAGGAGGATGGGGGAAAGGTGATGGGAGGAAGCATGAAGCAGGCGCTGATGAGCTCCGATACGGGTATCATCGCCGAGTTCAAGCGCAAGTCGCCTAGCAAGGGCTGGATCAAGGAGGCGGGCAAGGCGAGCATCATTCCGCTGAGCTACCAGCAGAATGGGGCTTCAGCCCTGAGCATCCTTACGGATATAGATTACTTCGGCGGATACGATGAGTATATCCAGGAAGCAAGACATGTGGGTGTTTCTATACCTATATTATATAAGAACTTCGTGATAGAGGAGTATCAGCTGTTGCAGGCGAGATATTGCGGAGCCTCTGCCGTGCTGCTCATTGCAGCCTGCCTGAGTAAGGAGGAGTGCAAGGGATTGATGAACATGGCGCACCAGTTGGGCATGGAGGTATTGTTGGAGATGCATAACGAAAGAGATTTCGAGTATGCGGAACTGGAACCGGATATGTATGGCATCAACAATCGCAATCTGGGTACTTTCATTACGGATGTGGAAAACAGTTTCCGCTTGGCAGAGAAACTTCCGAAGGATGTATGCCGTGTGAGCGAGAGTGGCATTTCTGATCCCATGATAGTAAAAAGGCTCCGGAAAGAGGCCTCCTTCCATGGTTTCCTAATGGGAGAGCAGTTTATGAAGCAGGAGAATCCAGGTCAGGCGCTGGCGGAATTCATAGCAAAGCTTTAAGTGAACTTCTGCTTGGCGGACGGGTTAAATAATAGATAATAACAATAATAATGGTAATAAAGGTTTGTGGCATGCGCGATGCCCAGAATATACGCGAAGTGAGTCAGTTGGGCGTTGATATGATAGGAATGATCTTCTATCCGAAATCGCCTCGCTACGTGGAGATGCAGAGCAGTCACGCTGGCATCATTCCTGATTATGCAAAAGAGGATATTGGAGCTTCTGATTCTTTAGAAGATTCTTCAGGAAGTTCTTTAGGAAATTCTTCGGAAGATTCTTCAGGAAATTCTTCGAAATCTGTCTCTACATCTTCAAAAACTCCAGCCCGAGTAGGCGTATTTGTAGATGATATGGTTCAGAACATCGTGACACGAGTGGTGAACTATCATTTGGATTACGTCCAACTGCATGGCAATGAACCACGGGAGATGTGCGAGAATCTGAGATTAACCCTCGATCCCGATATCCGACCAGGCATCAAGATCATCAAGGCAATCAGTGTATCTGATGCCTCAGACATTCAAAAATATAAGGAGTATGTAGGCGCTGTTGACCTCTTCCTTTTCGACACCAAATGCAAGACGGTGGGTGGAAGTGGCCAGCAGTTTGATTGGCAGGTTCTGGAGCAATACGATGGCGAAGTCCCATTCCTCTTAAGTGGCGGCATCGGACCGGAAGATGCACCCCGTCTCCATGCCTTCCATCATCCCAAATGCATCGGCATCGACCTCAACTCCCGTTTCGAGATAGAGCCGGGAGTGAAGGATATAGAGAAGCTCAAGGGGTTCTTGAATGAGATGCAATAAAGAGAAATGCAATAAAGAGAGATACAATAAAGAGAAAAACAATAAAGAGAGATACAATAAAGACTTTGAGTTAAGCCTCATTTGTAACACAAAACGATTTAAAAATACAACACAGGATGAACAAGATAAATGCATTATTTGCAAACAACAAAGACCGCAAGCTTTTAAGCTTGTATTTCTGCGCCGGATGCCCAACCTTAGAAGGCACCGGCGATGTAATCAAGGCGATGGAACGCAAGGGCATCGATATGATAGAAGTAGGTATCCCCTTCAGTGACCCTTTGGCTGATGGACCCGTTATCCAGAGCGCAGGTACCAAGGCGCTGAAAAACGGCATGACCGTCAAGACCCTCTTCGGTCAGCTCAAGGCCATCAAGAATGAAGTCAATATCCCTCTCGTTCTCATGGGCTATCTCAACCCCATTATGCACTATGGCATCGAGGAGTTCTTCAAGAGCTGTGTAGAGAGCGGAGTCAGCGGAACCATTATTCCCGACCTTCCTTTCGATGATTATCTCAAGGTAGTTAAGCCTATCGCCGATAAGTACGATATCCGTGTCATCATGATGATTACTCCGGAAACCAGCGAGGAGCGCATCCGCTTCATCGATGAGCATACCGATGGCTTCATCTATATGGTCAGCTCCGCCAGCATCACGGGTGCACAGAGCAGCTTCGGTGATGCCAAGCTCGCTTACTTCAACCATATCAATAGCATGAACCTCCGCAATCCACGCATGATTGGCTTCGGCATCAGCAACAAGCAGACCCTTACCAGTGCGCAGGATAACGCCGCTGGTGCCATCATCGGTAGTAAGTTCGTGACATTGCTCAATGAGACCCTGGATCCAGACAAGGCGCTGGATGAACTCTTCGAGGCACTCAAACATTAAAGTTCAAAATTCAAAGTATTATGTATCAAGTTGACGATAAAGGATTTTTTGGAAAATTCGGAGGAGCTTACGTTCCTGAAATATTATATAAGTGTGTAACTGAACTCCAGCAGGCTTACAAGCCTATCATCGAGAGCGAGGAGTTCAAGAAAGAGTACTATGCCCTGCTCAAGGATTACGTGGGTCGTCCTTCACCTCTCTATTATGCCAAGCGCATGAGCGAGAAGTATGGTTGCCAGCTCTATCTGAAGCGTGAGGATCTGAACCATACCGGTGCACACAAAATCAATAACACCATCGGACAGATTCTGATGGCGAAGAAGATGGGAAAGACCCGTATCATCGCCGAAACGGGTGCCGGACAGCATGGCGTTGCCACTGCCACCGTCTGCGCCCTGATGGATATGAAGTGCGAAATCTTTATGGGTGCCACCGATGTGGAGCGCCAGCATACCAACGTGGAACGTATGAAGATGTTGGGCGCCAAGGTGAACCCTGTTCGCACAGGCAATATGACCCTGAGCGATGCCTGCTCTGAGGCCATCCGCGACTGGTGCTGTCACCCACAGGATACCTTCTATATCGTGGGTTCTACCATGGGTCCGCATCCTTACCCTGATATCGTGGCAAAGATGCAGAGTGTCATCAGCGAGGAACTGAAATGGCAGTTAGAAGAGAAAATCGGTCGCGATTATCCTGATTACCTCATCGCCTGCGTGGGTGGCGGAAGCAATGCTGCAGGTACCATCTATCATTACATCGATGACGATCGTGTTCAGATTTATCTGGCTGAGGCTGCCGGTCATGGCATCGATACCAACTATACCGCTGCCACCATGCACTGCGGAACAGAGGGAATCATCCATGGCGCCCGCACTCTGGTGATGCAGACAGAAGATGGTCAGATAGAAGAAGCCTTCACCATCAGTGCCGGTTTGGATTACCCAGGCATCGGACCAATGCACGCCGACCTTGCCACCCGTGGCAGAAGTCATGTGCTTGCCATCAAGGACGATGAGGCCATCTATGCCGGTTATGAGTTGACCCGCATGGAGGGAATCATCCCAGCCATCGAGAGTGCCCACGCCGTTGCCGCCTTGAAGAAGATGAAGTTCAAGAAAGACGATGTGGTAGTCCTCACTGTTTCAGGCCGTGGCGACAAGGATGTGGAGACGTATTTGAGCCATAAGGAAATGGCAGGAGAATACGGCAATTTCTAATGGCAAAGATTTAATTAAAATGGCAAAGTTTAATTATCATACAGTAACCCGCAAGATTCTTGCCGACCTCTATACGCCGGTGGGAGTCTATATGCGATTGAGAGATATTTATCCCCAGTCGGCTCTGATGGAGAGTTCCGACTATCATGGTTCCGAGAACTCCCGATCCTTCATCGGCGTTCATCCGCTGGCAAGCATCGCCGTGAGTCATGGCAAGGTCATCAAGACCTATCCTGATGGCAACGTGGAGAAGGAAGTTCTCCCTGCTTTCGGCGAGGGCAAGGGCGAGCATTGTAAACTCGCCATCTCCAAGGCTATCAACGATTTCATCCAGAGCTTCCACGTAGAAGGCGAGGGCAAGGATTTCTGCGGACTCTATGGCTTCACCACCTTCAACGCCGTGAGATATTTCGAGAATATCCCCGTAAAGGATACCACCATGGAGAAGAATGATGCGCCGGATATCTATTATATTATGTATAAGGACATCATCGTGTTCGATCACTTCAATAATACGATGGAGCTGATTGCCCTGAGCGAAAGCTATGTTGAAGATAAGGCTGCTCAGGATACTGCCGCACCGGATGTAACAGATAAGAAATTCCAGGATGCCGCAGGCGAAGCCGAGCTTGATGCCCTGCTCAAGGCCGTGAACAAGGCGAATGTGAAGCCTTACGATTTTCATCCGGTGGGCGATACCTTTTCTACCCTTACCGACGAGGAGCACAAGGCAAACATCCGCAAGTGCATTCAGCACTGTCTGCGAGGCGATGTCTTTCAGATTGTTGTCAGCCGCCGCTTCGTCCAGAAGTACGAGGGCGATGACTTCAAGCTCTATCGTGCCTTGCGCAGCATCAACCCATCGCCTTATCTCTTCTATTTCGATTTCGGCGGATTCCGCATCTTCGGCTCTTCTCCTGAAACCCACAACCGCATCGTGGGCGACAAGGCATTCATCGACCCGATAGCCGGAACCACCCGTCGCACGGGCGATATGGAGCAGGATAGAAAGGCTGCCGAGTTCCTCCGCAACGACCCGAAGGAGAATGCCGAGCACGTGATGCTGGTAGATTTGGCGCGCAACGACTTGAGCCGCAACTGCCATGGTGTGAAGGTAGATTTCTATAAGGATATGCAGTTTTATAGCCACGTCATCCACCTGGTGAGCCGTGTGAGCGGAACTCTCGATCAGGATGCCGACCACATCAAGGAGTTCATCGATACCTTCCCAGCCGGTACCCTGAGTGGTGCGCCAAAGGTAAGAGCGATGCAGATTATCTCCGAACTGGAACCTCATAATCGTGGAGCCTACGGCGGTTGCATCGGATTCATCGGCTTGAACGGTGATTTGAACCAGGCGATTGTAATCCGAACCTTCATCAGCCGCAATGGCGAACTCTGGTTCCAGGCAGGAAGTGGAGTCGTGGCGAAGAGCAACGACCAGTATGAGTTGGAAGAGTGCAATAACAAGTTGGGCGCCCTCACCAAGGCGATTCATATTGCAGAAGAACTTTAGGTAGTAATTAGTGATTAATGATTAGTGAGGAATAATCACTAATAAATAATCACTAATAAATAATAAATAATGAAGATGAAAGTAGTAATCATAGATAATTACGATTCCTTCACCTATAATCTGGCACATTTGGTGAAGGAGTTGGGCGTGGACGTTACGGTATATCGCAACGACCAGTTTCAGCTCCGCGAGTTGGAGCCATTTGATAAGATCATATTGAGTCCGGGTCCGGGAATCCCATCCGAGGCGGGGTTGTTGATGGATGTCATCAGAAAGTATGCAGGCATCAAGCCGATGCTGGGCGTATGTCTGGGTCATCAGGCGATAGGCGAGGCGTTTGGCGCCAAGCTCACCAACCTCAAGGAGGTGTATCATGGTGTAGCCACCCCGTGCACCCAGTTTGGCATCGATCCGATATTCCAGGGCATGGAGAAGCGAATAGAGATAGGAAGATATCATTCGTGGGTAGTAGATAGGACGAATTTCCCTGAGTGCCTCGATGTCACCGCCGTGAGCGATGACGGTTGCATCATGGGCTTGAAGCACAAGAACTACGATATCCATGGCATCCAGTTCCATCCCGAAAGCGTGTTGACGCCGGAAGGCAAGACCATCGTCAGGAACTTCCTGGAGTTGTAAAGAGGATAGAAGATATAAAAAATCCCAGGCGATTCACCATCACCTGGGATTTTTTATATTTTTATCTGATTATCAGATGGGAATTACAAGTCCCAACCCACGGCACTGGCGCCGAGAACGGCAGCAGAACTGCCATCAAGAGTTGATGTCAGGAACTTAGCCTTGCCCTTGAAAATCTTCAGTACATTCTCATCGTATGCCTTCTTCAAAGGCTCCATCAGCAAGTCACCAGCTTTGGTCAAACCGCCGAAGAATACGAATGCCTCTGGTGCAGAGAAGGCAGCAAAGTTAGCGCAAGCCTCACCCAGCATCTTACCAGTGAAGTCGTAGATGCGCTTAGCCAAAGCATCGCCCTTGCTGGCAGCCACACTCACGTCGTAAGAAGTGATATCCTCTGGCTTCATCTCGCGGAGCAAAGAAGGCTCATCGCTTGTCTCCAGGAACTCACGTGCTGTGCGAGCCACACCCGTAGCAGAGCAGTAAGTCTCCAGGCAACCTCTTCTGCCGCAACCGCATACGCGGCCAGCCTCACCAGGAACCACGATTACGTGACCCAACTCACCAGCGAAACCATCGCTACCGTAAACCATCTGACCATTGATAACGATACCAGAACCTACACCAGTACCCAAAGTAATGTCGATAAAGTTCTTCATACCACGAGCCACACCATAAGTCATCTCACCCAAGGCAGCCGCATTCGCGTCGTTGGTCAAAGCCACAGGAATACCCAAAGCCTTGCTGAAGAGATCAGCCAATGGCACTACGCCATCGTGAGCCCAAGGAAGGTTAGGAGCGAACTCGATGGTACCTGTATAGTAGTTACCGTTAGGAGCACCGATACCCATACCCTTGATCTTCTCGATACCGCCGATAGTATCAAGCACAGGCTGCAAAGCCTCTACAGAAGCTTTTACATATTCCTCCACTGTCTTGTAGCCACCAGTCTTGATGGCTGTTGTAGCCTTAATGTCACCGCGTGCATCTACGATGCCGAACACTGAATTAGTACCACCAAGGTCCAAGCCAATTACGTATGGCTTCATTGCATTTTCTGTCATGTCTTTATTTCAAATTAGTTAGAATTGTTTTTAATTATAATTCTCTGCAAAGATAAGAAATAGTTTTGGAATAGTTGCTATTTCTTGTATAAAAAAGTATAATTTCTTCTTTTTTTTTAACCGAAATCAAATAAAACTTACGTCTTAAGAAAAAAAGAGGGGCTAAAATGAAAGTTTAACCCAAAAAATTACTAGATGTGCCCGATTTTTTGTAACTTTGCCCGCTGTTATTAGATTTTGTATTTTTAGCCGGTTAGGATACTGGCAAAAAGGGATAGAGAAAATGAATTTAGCATTTCCAATAGAGTTTAACATCCTTGACTTTGTTTTCAAGGGAATTCTTATCGGTGTGATTGCCTCGGCCCCAATGGGTCCGGTGGGCATCCTTTGTATTCAGCGAACCTTGAACAAGGGGCGATGGTATGGTTTCGTGACGGGTATCGGTGCAGCTTGCAGCGACATCGTCTATGCGCTTTTCACGGGCTTGGGTATGAGCTTCGTGATGGATTTCGTGAACAATTCGCAGAACAAGTTCATCCTCCAGATTCTCGGCAGCGTGATGCTCCTCATCTTCGGCATCTATTGCTTCAAGAGCAATCCTACCAAGAACATGCACCAGAGTAGCAACAAGCAGGGTACTCTTACCCACAATGCCATCACGGCTTTCCTGGTAACGCTGAGCAATCCGCTCATCGTCTTCCTCTTCATGGCCACCTTTGCCCAGTTTGCCTTCGTGGTGCCTGATATGCCGCTCGAAATGGGTGTGGGCTATCTCAGCATCGTCTTCGGAGCCTTGCTCTGGTGGTTCGGTCTCACCTGGCTCATCGACAAGGTGAGGGGAAAGTTTGATACCAACGGCATCCTTATTATTAATAAGGTGATAGGAAGCGTGGTCATCATCTTCTCTCTCATCGCCCTCTTCGGCACAGTATTCAATCTGTACCACCTTCCAGGTTTTTAACTTTTAAGTAAAAATTATGTTTGTAGCACAAGAATTAAGAAAGACGAGTATTGCAGAATACCTCTTATATATGTGGCAGATAGAGGATATCATCCGTGCCTACGGATGCTCGCTGCCAGTCATCAAGAAGAATTACATCGAAAGATTCAATTTCACTCCCGAGCAGAAAGATGAGGAGCTCGACTGGTTCGGCAACCTCATCCGCATGATGAACGAGGAGGGAAAGCGTGAGTATGGTCATCTCGATATCAACCGAGTGCTCCTGCAGGATGTCATCGACCTGCATGCCCGATTGCTCCAGAGCAGCAAGTTTCCTATCTACAACGCCGAATACTACAAGGTGTTGCCGTTTATCGTTGAGCTGCGCAACCGTGGCGACAAGGAACTCAACGAGATTGAAACCTGCCTCGATGCCCTCTATGGTGTGATGATGCTCCGCCTGCAGAAAAAGGAGATTACTCCCGAAACAGAGCGTGCCATCAAGGAAATCACCGTCTTCATCGGCCTCTTGAGCGATTACTATATCAAGGACCGCACCGAAGGCCTGAAGTTCGAAGACGACGATGTGTAGTGATTAGTTTTTAGTGATTAGTGATTACTTTTTAGTGATTATTTTTTAGTATATACATTATTATAATATATATATAACGATATATAACAGATGAAAGAGATTGAAAGAAGAAGAACATTTGCCATCATTTCGCACCCTGATGCCGGTAAGACAACTTTGACCGAGAAGTTCCTGCTCTTCGGTGGACAGATTCAGGTGGCTGGTGCCGTTAAAAATAATAAGATTCGTAAAACTGCCACTTCCGACTGGATGGATATCGAGAAACAGCGTGGTATCTCGGTTTCTACATCCGTGATGGAGTTCGATTACCTGCCAGATGGACAGACCGGAGAACCTTACAAGGTGAATATCCTCGATACTCCAGGTCACCAGGACTTCTGCGAGGATACCTACCGTACCCTCACCGCCGTGGATTCTGCCATCATCGTGGTGGATTCTGCCAAGGGTGTGGAGGCACAGACCCGCAAACTGATGGAGGTGTGCCGCATGCGCAATACTCCGGTTATCATCTTCATCAATAAGATGGACCGTGAGGGACGTGACCCATTCGATGTACTCGATGAGTTGGAAGAAGAATTGAAGATTTCCGTTCGCCCTCTGTCTTGGCCTATCGGTCAGGGTGCCCGATTCAAGGGTGTTTACAATATCTATGAGCACCAGCTCAACCTTTTCACACCAAACAAGCAGCGTGTCACAGAGAAGGTAGAGGTGGATATCCAGTCAAAGGAACTCGATGAGCGAGTAGGCGAGCGTGAGGCAAGCCAGTTGCGCGAGGAACTGGAACTGGTTGATGGCGTTTACCCTGAGTTTGACGTAGAAACCTATCGCTCTGCCGAAGTAGCCCCAGTGTTCTTCGGATCAGCGTTGAACAACTTCGGTGTGCAGGAGCTTCTCGATTGCTTCGTGCAGATAGCCCCTTCTCCAAAGCCAACCCAGGCAGAGGAACGCATGGTGGAACCTGAGGAGCCTAAGTTCACCGGTTTCATCTTCAAGATTACCGCCAATATCGACCCTAACCACCGTTCCTGCATCGCATTCTGCAAAATCTGCTCAGGTAAGTTTGTGCGCAATCAGCCTTACTACCACGTGCGACTCGACAAGACCGTGCGTTTCTCTTCGCCAACCCAGTTTATGGCGCAGCGCAAGAGCACCATCGACGAGGCCTATCCAGGCGACATCGTAGGTTTGCCAGATAACGGCATCTTCAAGATTGGCGATACCCTTACCGAGGGCGAGAAGATTCACTTCCGTGGATTGCCATCGTTCTCTCCACTCCTCTTCAAGTACATCGAGAACGATGACCCAATGAAGAGCAAGCAGTTCCAGAAGGGCTTGGAGCAGCTCATGAACGAGGGTGTGGCTCAGCTGTTCATCAACCAGTTCAACGGTCGCCGCATCGTGGGTACCGTGGGTCAGCTTCAGTTCGAGGTTATCCAGTATCGCCTGGAGAACGAGTACAACGCCAAGTGCCGCTGGGAGCCTGTTCACCTGCACAAGGCATGCTGGATTGAGGCCGACGACGAGAAGGAGCTGGAGAACTTCAAGAAGCGCAAGTACCAGTATATGGCCAAGGATATCGAGGGCCGCGATGTGTTCCTCGCCGATTCAGGCTACGTATTGAGCATGGCTCAGCAGGATTTTGAGCACATCAAGTTCCACTTTACATCAGAATTCTAAAATATCAGCATGGTAATGGATGAAGAGTTAACAGGATACAAACAAAGCAGGATGGCGAAACTGGTTGCCTGGCAGAAGAAACACATCTCTGACAAGCAGATGACCCTGATTCTCGCCTTCCTCATCGGTCTGCTCGCTTCGGTGGCAGGCTTCTTCTTGCATGCCATCGTACACGAGATACAGTTTCTGCTCACCTCCGGATTCCAGCAGGGCACGTATAATCTGCTCTTCCTGCTGTTCCCTATCGTGGGCATCTACCTCACGTCGCTGTTCATCAAGTATGTGGTGCGCGACAATATCTCGCATGGTATCACAAGAGTACTTTATGCCATCTCCACCAAAAACTCCCGACTCAAGGGGCACAACTGCTGGTCGTCGGTGGTGGCATCAGGCATCACCATCGGTTTCGGTGGTTCCGTGGGAGCCGAGGCACCTATCGTGCTCACCGGTTCTGCCATCGGTTCCAACCTGGGACAGATTTTCCGCATGGATAAGAAGACCATGATGCTGCTGGTGGGATGTGGAGCCAGTGCCGCCATTGCAGGCGTGTTCAAGGCACCGATAGCCGGACTGGTGTTCACCCTCGAGGTGCTGATGGTAGATCTGAGCATGGCATCGCTCCTGCCAATCTTGATTTCGTGCGTCACAGCCACCTGTTTCACCTATATATTCAGTGGCGACAGTTCGCTGTTCGATTTCACCCTTACCAACCCATGGGAGCTGGACCGCACCCCGGCGTGCATTCTGCTGGGTGTGTTCTGCGGACTGGTGAGCCTGTATTTCATGCGCACCATGTCAGCCTGCGAGGGATTCTTCGGCAAGTTGAGCCAGTATCCATACGCCAAACTGCTGTTTGGTGGACTCATTCTCAGCACGCTCATCTTCTTCTTCCCTTCGCTTTACGGCGAGGGCTATTCTGCCGTCAACATCCTGCTCAAAGGCAGCAACGAGGCAGAGTGGGGGCAGGTGATGAACCGTTCGCTGTTTTCGGGTCAGGATAATCTGCTCATCTTCTACATAGCGTTTGTCACCTTTACCAAGGTATTTGCCACCTCGGCAACCAATGGTAGTGGCGGTTGTGGTGGAACCTTTGCGCCTTCACTGTTTATCGGTGGTTTCGCAGGCTTCCTCTTTGCCCGCCTGTGGAACGTCTATCAGGTAGGCGTGCATGTGCCGGAGCAGAATTTTGCGCTCATGGGCATGGCGGGCTTGATTACGGGCGTGATGCATGCCCCGCTTACGGGCATCTTCCTCATCGCCGAACTCACGGGCGGCTATCAGCTCTTCATGCCGCTGATGATCGTGTGCATCTCTTCGTTGCTCACCATCAGCATTTTTGAGAGCCACAGCATCTACGCTCTGCGATTGGCAAGGGAGGGCAAGTTGCTCACCCACCATGTTGACCGTTCGGCACTTACGCTGATGAGCATGCAGAGCATGGTTGAGAAGGATTACCATCCTATCAGTCCCGATTTGCCGATGAGCAAGCTGGTGAGCGAGATTTCAAGAAGTAACAACAACTTTATTCCGGTGTTGGATGATGCCGGAGTGCTGAAGGGCGTGATAGATATCACCCGTCTGCGCCACATCATCTTTCGCACGGAACTGTATAATCACTTCAATGTGAGCCAGCTGATGATTCAGCCGTCGGCAACCCTGGGCGAGAACGAGCGCATGGACGAAGTGATGGATAAGTTCGATAAAACCGATGCCGCGCAGCTGCCAGTGGTAGATGTCAACGGCGTGCTGAAGGGCTATATCAGCCGCACCAAGATTTACGAGGTATATCGCAAGATAGTGGCGGATATGTCGGCAGAATAAAATTTTGAAAAAATGGAGAAGAAAGATTTAAGAATCATATTCATGGGAACCCCGGAGTTTGCGGTGGAATCCCTCAAGCGCCTGGTAGAGGGCGGATATAACGTGGTGGCTGTGGTTACCCAGCCAGATAAGCCTGTGGGCAGACATCAGGACACCCTGCAGCCATCGCAGGTAAAGCATTATGCGCTTTCGCAGGGCCTGCCAGTGTTGCAGCCGGTGAAGATGAAAGACCCTGAGTTTGTGGAGCAGTTGCGCAGCTATCAGGCCGATTTGCAGGTGGTAGTAGCCTTCCGCATGCTGCCTGAGGTGGTATGGGCGATGCCTAAGTATGGCACCTTCAATGTGCATGCCGCCCTGTTGCCACAGTATCGTGGCGCAGCCCCAATCAACTGGGCTGTGATTAACGGCGAGAAGGAGACGGGTGTCACCACCTTCTTCTTAGACCACGACATCGATACCGGTCGCATCATCATGCAGAAGCAATTCCCTATTCCGGAAGAAGCCAATGTGGAGTATGTATATGATGGCCTGATGCATCTGGGTGCCGAACTGGCACTGGAAACCATCGATGCCCTGTTGGCAGCCGATGGCAACATTGCATCCATTGCCCAGGAAGAACTGATGGGCGAGGGCGTGGAGCTGAAATCAGCTCCAAAGATTTTCAAGGACACCTGTCGCATCGATTTCCACAAGCCAGCCAAGCAGGTTCACGATTTCGTGCGTGGTCTTTCACCATATCCTGGTGCCTGGACAGAAATCAAGAAGAAGGAACCTGTCGTTATCATAGATGATGTAGATGGCGAGATTCCAGAGCCAAGTGCCCATCCTTCGAAGAAGAAGAGTGCCGAGAAGGTTCAGGTGTTGAAGATTTTCAAGACCCAGCAGTCGGAGAATCATCGTGGCGCAGCGCCAGTAGGTTCTTTGCGCATCTTCGAGAAGAAGTTGCAGGTAGCGTGTCTTGATAAATGGCTCAACATCCAGGAGCTGCAGCTTTCGGGCAAGAAGCGCATGGATGCCGCCGCCTTCCTCAACGGCATGAAGGACATCGCCTACTACGAGTGCCAGAAGGCGGATGAAGACGACACCGACAAGTGGTAAGTTGTAATCCCCTTGTTGATAACCAGCAAGAGTAATCATAAAGTTCAAAGTTCCAAGTAAAAAGTAAAAAAATGACCAGAGAAGAAGATATTAAGAATGCAGTGGAATGCATGCGAAAGGGTGGAGTGATTCTCTATCCTACAGATACCGTTTGGGGCATCGGCTGTGATGCCACCAATCCGGAGGCTGTGAAGAAGGTGTACGAGATTAAGAAGCGTGATGATTCCAAGGCGCTGATTTGTCTCATTGATTCAGCCGACCGCATGGCGCGTTATTTCCGCAACGTGCCTCAGGTGGCGTGGGATTTCATTGATGCAGCGATGCCGGTGAAGCCTACCACCATCATCCTGGATGATGCCAATGGTGTGGCTCATAACCTGGTAGCCGAGGATGGCAGCCTGGCGATGCGAGTTACTTACGAGGAGTTCAGCAAGCAGCTCTGTTACCGTTTCCAGAAGCCTATCGTGAGCACGAGTGCCAATGTAAGTGGCGAGCCGGCAGCCCAGAACTACCGTGACATTTCCGAAGAGATTCTGAATGCCGTGGATTACGTATGCTGGACTCGTCGCCAGGAGCACAAGCCTCACCAGCCATCCAGCATCGTAAAGATTGCGAAGAATGGTGAAGTGAAAGTCATCAGATAAAGTTCCGCCTGGCGGAATGCAATCGCCTAGCGGGGTTCGTTTTCTATATATAAAAAAGAGGTGCATCGCAAGAAGTCTTTCTCTTGCAATGCACCTCAATTTTTTAACCTATGATGATGCTATCTTCTACAGATGGAAATCAATTTGGCATCCCGCCGGATTTTGTCTAGTCTTCCGTTAGGCGTCCCGCCGGATTTGAAATCCGGCGTTAAAAAATGTCCTAACCTTTTTATGCTCAGCGGATTTGCAATCCGCTGCAATCAAGAATGCAACTACAGCTAGAATCTCTTCTACAGATGGAAATCAATTTCCTTGAGCCATGCCTTGGTATCAAAGCAAGGACACTCCTTCTTGACACCAGGCAAATCGCGGTGGCCCAGGATGGTGGCATCCGGATAATCCTGAGCCAGAGAATACAGTAGCTCCTCCAGCGTAATCTTCTGCGCCTCAGTGCGCGTATCCGCAGGATGACCATTCTTGTCCAAGCCACCCTCGTAGCAAATGCCAATGCTATGCTGGTTGTAGTGACGGGCATGAGCACCCACCTTGTCCTCATGACGGCCAGGATACAGAGTGCCGTCCTTGGTGATGTAGTAGTGGTAACCAATCTCTGAAAAACCACGAGCCTTGTGGCACGCCTCCAGGTCCTCAATACTGAAGTTCTGGTTCACACGGGTAGCGCTGCAGTGCACTACAATCAAATTGATAGTTCTCTTACATTTCATTTTCTTCTTCTTTTTTTAATGGTTCAACTTAGTGTTCTTACTCTCAAGCCTTTCACTCAAGACCTTTCTCACGCCATCTCACATCCTTACATGCCCTTGCAACTCTGTACACAGAAGGCACTGATAATGGCGGTCAATACCGTGATGGTGAAATTAATCACTTTCTTGATAGTCTCTCTCTTCATTTGTTTTCGCTTTTAATCGTTAATAATCCTAATCCTAATCCTTTTCCGTGGTTACAAATTCACATGTCCGTTATCGCCGGTTGTTCCGCTGCCATCTGTTCCGCCGCCAGTGGTGGTTGAATCGCCCTTGTTAGAACCTCCTGATGTAGAGTCGCCCGATGAATCGCCACCCGATGGAGTATTGCCTCCGCCGTCAGTTCCTCCGCCGTCGAATTCTCCGCCATCAACAATAATCACCCCCTTATCCACTCTCTTGATGGTAGCGTCGAGGTTCAAATTGGCAGAAATCAGATTACCCGTGGCGCGGGCTCTCGACTTCACGCCGGCAATGTTCTTGGCAGCCGACCAGTCGGCTATGCTCTTGGCACCCTTCTTGTTCTTGATGCCCAAACTGAAAATAGCCAAGTCGGTGATCTTCACCGCAATGCCCTGCAAATTCAACTCTCTGATGCAGTTCACTGCATCGGTAAGCATACCCTTGATAGCGCCATTCGAGAAGGGTGTGTTGTGTGACGACATGTGCTCTGCCAACTTGTCGAGATCATAAGTCTCGTTAACCACTGGATATGCGTAGTACAAGCCATACGCATTCGGCATCTTCTTGTTCTTGTTCTGTTTCAATACTACTTGAATCATACTTTTCCCTTTCGCGTTAAAATTGTTAGTTAATTTAGTTTTAGTAACTCTCCAGTTGATGCATCTCCTTCTGAATTACGATGCAAAGATACGGCTTTTTTTCGACTCACTCTGAAGATTCGTGATCATAGCGCTCAAACAGTACCGCTTGTATCACTCAAATGATACCGCTTCATT
>ENA-OPUE01000281-OPUE01000281.1-human-gut-metagenome-genome-assembly--contig:-NODE-281-length-45701-cov-4.520067_pt1 | contig 45701 bp, 49 predicted proteins | sample MGYA00241466_ERZ501924 | MGnify/ENA primary metagenome ERZ501924 (study PRJEB25962, sample SAMEA2042223) | human gut metagenome | biome: human gut; feature: human-associated habitat; material: faeces...
TTAAATCAAAATTTAACCTCCCACTCGGGAGGCTTTTTTTTGCCTAACTGTCGAATGCATAAAATAAATTTCTTTTTATACTTTATATTATGAAAGTTATAGTTATAGGTGCTGTAGCCGCTGGTTCAAAGGCAGCTGCAAAGTTAAAACGTTTAAAACCGGAATGGGATGTTGTAATTTATACTTCAGATAAAAATGTTGCGTACTCAGAGTGTGGATTGCCATATTATATTGGAGGAGCATTTGCCGATATTAATAATCTTGTCGTAAGAACTCCGAAAGCTTTTGAAAATAGCGGAATAAAGGTTTATTTAAGACATGAAGTTATTAAAATTTTTACAGAAAATAAAGAAATTTTAGTTAGAGAGCTTGATAATAACAACGAATTTGTCACAAAATACGATAAATTAATTATTGCAACCGGTGCGAGGGCTTTTATTCCTGAAAAATACAGTACAAATTTGCAAAATGTTTTTAAACTTAGAGATTTAGATGATGGTTATTTAATCAAAAAAGCGGCATTGCAAAGTAAAAAAGCTGTAATTTTAGGAGGCGGATATATTGGTATTGAAATGTTAGAAGCCTTTGTAAAACAGCATTTACAGGTAATATTAATACATAGTCGTGAAAATATCATGTCTATTTTTGATCCGGATATTTCAAGTTTGATTCAAAAGCATGTTATTCAAAGAGATTTAGAAAATATACGAATTATTGATAATGATACTATCGAAGAAATTCAAGGCGACAGTGTTGTAAAAAGAGTTATAACTAAAAATGATATTAATATAGATACTGATTTGGTTCTTTTATCTATTGGGGTTAAGCCAAATGTAGAGTTAGCAAGCTCTGCAGGAATTTTATTAGGAAAAACCGGAGCTATAAAAGTAAATGAATATATGGAAACAAATATAGATGATATCTATGCCTGTGGCGATTGCGTTGAAAAATATAATATTGTTGCAGATGCACCGTGTTGGATTCCGCTTGGTTCAACTGCAAACAAAGAGGGAAGATGTTGCGCAATGAATGTTGCAGGCATAAAAGAAAGTTTTACAGGTATTTTAGGCTCATCAGTTTCAAAATATTTTAATTTTACTATGTCAATGACAGGTTTAACTGAAACAGATGCTAAAAAGTATGGATTTGAACCTGTTTCTGTAATTGTAAAAAAGAATGATAAAGCAGGCTATATGCCGAATGTAAAGCGCATAACATTAAAACTTGTTGCTGATAAAACAACAAATCGAATTCTTGGTGCTCAAGGCATTGGCACCGGTGATGTAGATAAGCGAATAAATACTCTCACTTCAGCATTATTATCAAAAATGACACTTCAAGAATTTGTTGGTGATGATATAACCTATGCACCACCGTTTTCAACCAGTATTGATTTAATGCTAAATGCAGCTCAAAAATTAATCCACAAATTAAGCATGCATTAATTTTACACTAGAACTTGGTTTGCCCATTTTTAATAGGATTTTTACAACTTTTGGCATTTGGCATACAAAAGAGTACTTACCTTTAGAAATAGAACACTTAGAACAATCGCAACCTAATTGATAGCATTCTAAAGCTTGTTCTGTCCAGTTTTGAGTAATTGAATCGGAAATTTCTCCGTTATTTTGCGGTTCAAATTCTTCATCTACGTACTCATTAACGAATTTAATACTTAAAGACATTTTCCTATCCCCCAATAATCTCAACATAGATTATTTTTCTACACACTCATTGTAAAAAATAATTTTTAAAATTTAATCCTCTAAATAGATGAATTTCCTATTGACAATTATATACCGTTCGGTATATAATCCATGCTATGAAAATTAATGGTAATAAAAATAAAATATTATCAATAGCGCTAGACTTATTTTCTAGCAAAGGTTTTGATGCCGTAGGTGTTCAAACTCTTTGCGAAAAATCAGGCATAACAAAACCAACTTTATACTACTATTTTGGAAGTAAAGAAGGAGTTTTAAAGGAGGTTTTAAAGGTAAATTATGAAAAATTAAACAGTTTGCTTGAAAAAAATACACATTATACCCCAAATCCAAAAGTATACGAAAAAGACGTTATACTTACATTGACAGGAGTTGCACAGGCATATTTAAAATTTGCTAAGGCAAATCCAAAATTCTACAAAATAGTGCTGAACGCAACATTTGCCCCAGATTGCGGAAGCCTAAACATAATTGCCAAGGATTTGAACAATATTCAATTTCAAATAGTTGAAAAAATGTTTAAGTCTATGGCAAGAATTCACTGGAACATGAAAGGTTCTGAAACACGCTTGGCATGGACATTTATAGGTTTAATTAATACTTGTATCGCTCTAAAAAAAGAAGACAGCATTAATGAATTTGTAAAACAGTTTATGCACGGCATATTCAGCTAAAATTTTTTGACAGTAATATACCGTTCGGTATAGAAAGGAGAAAAACATGTGGGCGGAAGAAAGTAATTTTTATCATATTTATCCATTAGGTTTGTGCAGCGCTAATGCTAAAAACCGCTTTAATGGCGAGATTAAGCACAATCTGTACAAAATTGAGGAACAAATAGAACACCTTAAGACACTTGGTATTAGTGCTGTTTACTTTGGTCCAATCTTTGAAAGTAGTGTTCATGGCTATGATACGGCAGATTATTATAAGATAGATTCAAGGCTTGGAACTAATGACGATTTTAGAGAATTATGCCTAAAACTGCACAATAATGGCATAAAGATAGTTGTTGATGGTGTGTTTAACCACGTAGGTCGTGACTTTTGGGCATTTAAAGATGTAAAAATTAATAAAAATAATTCACAATATTGTGATTGGTTTTACATAGATTTTAGCCTGAATAACAGTTATAATGATGGTTTTAGCTATCAAGATTGGGAAGGTTGCAATGACCTTGTAAAACTTAATTTAAAGAACTCAAAAGTTAAGGAGCACCTGTTAAATGCGGTTAAATACTGGGTGGAAGTCTTTAATATCGATGGTTTAAGACTTGATGTTGCTTATTGTCTTGATGAGGACTTTATTAAAGAGTTACACATCTTCTCAAAGGCTTTAAAATCAGACTTTTGGCTGTTAGGAGAAGCCGTACATGGCGATTATAACAAGCTTTCAAACCCTGAAATGCTAGACAGCGTAACTAACTATGAGTGCTATAAAGGGCTGTATTCAAGCTTCAATGACAAGAATATGTTTGAGATTGCGCACTCTGTAAAGCGCCAAGAGTCCTTGTACAAAGGAAAACACCTATATTCGTTTCTTGATAACCACGATGTATCAAGAATTGCAAGTAGTTTGAACAATAAAAACTGGCTAAAACACATATATTCTTTGATGTTCACGCTCCCAGGGGTGCCAAGTATCTATTATCAGAGCGAATTTGGCATTGAAGGCGCTAAAAGTCAGGGTGACAGGGCACTTAGACCTAGTTCTAAATTCTTTAATTATAACGATTTAACAAATCATATTAAGCATTTATGTGACTTAAATAAGAGGTTTAAAGCCTTTATTTACGGGCAATACGAGGAAATTAAATTAAAGAATGAATTCTATTGTTTTGCACGTAAGTTAAACGATGAAAACGCTGTATGTGCTATAAATATTTCAAATCAGCCAGAGTCAATCTCACATAATGGCTTTGAGGCTGTCATTCCACCTTGTAGTGAGCGTATATTCGTTAATAATCAATGTGTTTCAGCTTCGTGTCCGTAAAAATACGTACGTAAAATTGCGTACGCTTTTTTCAGGACAAAATAATTTTTGATGTATAAGTTGTTTATTTAAAAATTAATTCATAATTTTATACCCCAAAAGGCGCCAAATTTTTTATAAAAAATTTGGCGCCTTAAGAAATTAGTCTAAAAAATATTAAAATTATAAAATCAAAAATTAAAAATTTAATTTTTAGTATTCAATTCCTTCTCTTGCTTTAACCCCTTTGTTCCAATAATGTTTAACGGGTTGAATATTTGAAACAAGATCTGCGGCATCAATAATGCTTTGGTGTGCATTTCTGCCGGTAAGCACTATTTCAACGTTTTCGGGCTTATTTTTAATCGTTTCAAGAACATCTTTTTCGTCAATCATGTTCAAATCGATTGCGATGTTCATTTCGTCTAAGATTACAACATCTGTTTCGCCACTGTTGATAATCTTTTTGGCATCTTCCCAGCCTTTTTGCATTATAATTCTGTCGTTTTCGTTTTCATTTGAGGTGTAAACGATTCTGTCAAGTCCGGCTTGATTTAGTGTAAGATTTTTTCTCAAATCCGGTTGAAGTTTATTGAAAGCTTTAACTTCGCCATAATTATCGCCACCTTTTGTAAACATAGTTATTGCAACTTTTTTACCTTGACCTAATGCTCGTAGAGCAAGTCCCATTGCTGCAGTTGTTTTACCTTTGCCGTCACCTGTGTAAACTTGAACGTAGCCTTTATCTTTTTTGTCTGTGTTACCTTTAAAAGTTACATTTGCAGTATATTTTAAATTTTGAATACCCAAGAAAGCTAAATGAGATAGGGCATCTGATTTAAAAGGTGAGGTTACATTTGAATTTTGATAAAATGCTTGTTGAGTTTCAGGCTTTTTATTTTCTACGTTTTTGGCGTAAGAAGCTTGAACAGGACTCATGTAATATTGAGGGGTGATATTATTAATTTTCATTTTTTCTAATTCCTTATTTTTATAAACACTAATTTTTTTGAATGGGAGATTTAAGCTAATTCTGAAAGTGAGTCAAATTTTAGCAATGTAAAAATTTGAAGTCTTTGGTCTTTTGTTAAATTTCCGGGGTGTTCTTCGTTGATTGGTAAATTTTTAGGTTCAATTTCCAACTGTTTACAAGCATCATCAAGAGTTTTCATATAATTATCAAGTTCTTTTTCTGTCATTGCATCTTTAAGTTCTTCTCTCATCAATGCCATAGCATCTTCATTTGTAAATTCTTTTTTAGGACTTTTTTCAAAAACATCTTTATCTAATGTTCTAAAAGTCATTTTAGGGGCAGATTTAATCGGATTAGATACACGTTGTGCTTGTGTAGCTTGGGGTGCTTGAAAAGCGATTGATGATAATTTCATTTTTTCTCCTTGTATATGTGATAGTCTAGTATATTCAACGTTACGGGTAATATAAACACACTCCCATTAGGGTACGCTATTTGTCTGTAAAATCAGAATGTGGTAATAATCAATCAAAGTTTATTTCCAATTCCTGTCTCGAGGTTGAAAACAAATAAGCATTCCGACTTTAACGGTTGCGGACCAGCGAGGGATTTTCACCCAACTTTCCTTACTTGTTGGTTAGATTTTATACCAAAAACATTCTACATGTAACATGTATATTTACATGAATTTACAATTAAAAAAGAGATTAGATAAATTTCAATCTCTTTTCATGTTAAGTATTAGTTTTCAGACTAAATTCTATGGTGCCAAACACCGCCTTGACGGTCAATTAAAGCATCATAAGCTGACCAAAATCTAAAAATACCTGTCAAACCTAAAATAGCGTGTGTAACGTCTTTTTCTACAGATTGTTCATTAATAGCTTGACCAATTCCGGGCCATACCAATAAAGAACAAGCACAAGCACCAACACTTCTAGGTGAAATTTTACCGTCTTTGCCATGAGTTCCGGCAAATGCAGGTGTCATAAACATTGTCATTGTAATAATTAAAGATATTACTAATAAATTTTTCATTATTAACTCCTTTTTTAAATTATTTCTTTAAGGTTGTTCGCTAAAGATTTTAAAATAGTAACTTTATTCTCTTTTGTGAATAAATCATTTATATCATTTTCAAAATTTTTAGGCAAGAGCTTGCAGTTATTTAGTGCATATTTTTTTAATCTCTTTTCACCGCAATGCAAAATTTTATTTTTTGCAAATAAGACATCAAAATAACTTGCCAAAAATGCTGAAATTCTATGATTTACACTAATTAAATCTTCTCTTTTTATTGCTTTTTCAACCTGTTCAACAAAAGAGGCAACAAGTTTAAAATTCAATAGCGGTAAGTTTTTCGCTATAATATTTTGTTGCAATTCTTTTGGATAATCTCCGCTGACAGAATCTTGCAAACTTTTATACCAATTGTTTTTGTCGTAAAAGATTATAGAATTTTTAACGTTGAAAACAAAACAAGTTGTATAACCAACGCATGCATTATGGTTTTTCCAAACCCAATTGATGTTACCCTCTATATCAGAAGGTTTGCGGTACATAATATCGACAACTTTTGAACTGTCACGCAAAATCCATTCATCGCCTGTTTCAAAATACTGATTATTTACTTCAAATTTATCAGAGAATTTTTTTGCAATTTGTTGTCTAAATTCAATATCAATGGGTTCATTCGAGTATATATAAATATCATAATCTGACATTTCATCAGAAGAACTTGCACCCAAAGAACCTGCTAAAGCAATCGCTTCAATATTTTCGTCTTTTTTAAATTCTTCAACAATTTGATTTATAATTTTCATTTCAAATCTAACTTTCCTTGTTCAAAGCTATTTTCTAAAGTTAACTCTTGTATTTTTTCATTATTTCTTTCTTTTTCTTTTATTCTGAAATGTTCTCTAATAATAGATTTTCTCTGTGGTAAATCCATAAAAGAATATCCATTTATTAACGCTATATCATCAAATAATGAAATTAATAGTCTATCATCACTGAATAAGCTATTGTCTGTTTGATAGATAAAATAAAGTATTTCTTTTAATGATAATTTTCGATTTTTATTGATTTGTGATAACTTATCATAATTGAAATTTAAATTACAATTTAAAATACCTTCAAAATATATCAATGCATCAATATACTTAGTTTTATCTATAGAATATTTCTTTTGATTGAAGTGAGCAATACAATTACGAAATTCTTTTAAGTATTTTTGTTTCTTTTGAAATGTTGTTTCATTTGTCTTTACCGGAATACTGAAAAAATTATTTACTATTTTTTATTTTTTAAAAAAATTCTGTTTGCAAATAAATTTAAAATTTCGCTAAGGTACATTTTATCAAAAAATAACTCTAATTTTTCTTGATTTGTCTTATTTGAATTAAAAATTTTCGAAAAAGTCTTATTATTCTCGTTTCTATGTTTTTCGATTTCTCTAATGTATCTATAAACAATATTTAATGCTCCTTCACCGTGTGCATCATTATATTTTTTATATAATAACTTTTTTAGCGTTATTTCAATATACATTAGGCGTTTATAAAAAATAGAAAACTCAGTTAATATGTAATTATCCATAAAGTACCTCTTTCTCAATTATAACTTAAATTCATGCCATGCCAAATACTTGACAAAAATACATAAATGAGTTATAATGTATATACAAGTTATCCAAATATTGCATATGCAAGAATGAATTTCGGGTTGGCGAATGCCAGAGGTGCCCTTTTCGGTTGGATAACTTTTTTTGTGCAAATTTTAATCATCACAAGAATCTTGAGGTATTTCGTGTTTTATGCCCAATTTTTCTTGTATCTCTTTTATTTCATACGTCATACGTTGAATTTTGCACTTCACGGGATCCGGAATGCGGTTATGCATTAGAGTTCCGTTTTCGTCGTAATATTTTTGTTTAACAATACGCCCCGGAATGCCTACAACTGTTGCAAAATCAGGTACATCTTCAACAACAACAGAGCCTGCGCCTACTCTTACATGTTTTCCAAGTGTAATGTTACCCAAAACTTTAGCGCCGGCACCTACAATAACACCATCCATCAAGGTAGGGTGACGTTTTCCATTGTCTTTACCGGTTCCGCCAAGTGTTACTTGTTGATAAATCAAAACATCATTACCAATAATTGTAGTTTCGCCAATTACAACACCTTCTCCGTGATCTATAAAAAATCTCTCGCCAATTTCAGCCCCCGGATGAATTTCTATACCTGTTAAAATTCGCATTATAAACGATATAAATCTGGGTATAAACGGTATTTTCCATTTATAAAGTTTATGTGACAATCTGTGCGCCAAAAGTGCGTGCAACCCCGGATAACAGAAAATAACTTCTAAAATGTTATTCGCTGCCGGATCCTTTTCGTAAATTGTTTTTATGTCGTCTTTTATATGAAAAATTACTCTATCAAGCATTAGTCAAATAACTCCGTAGATAAGTATCTTTCACCAAAGTCACACATTACCGTAACGATAAGTTTATCAGGGTTTTGTTCTGACAATTTCAATGCTGCAGCCAAATTTGCGCCTGATGAAATACCTGCCAATATACCTTTATTTTTTGCTAAAAATTTAGCCTTTTCAATAGCCTCATTTCCTGATATTGTCATAACTCCGTCTAATTTACCGTTTTTGTAAATTTCAGGGACAAAGTTTGCACCAATACCTTGAATTTTATGTGGACCTGCGTTACCTGCAGTTAATAGAGGGCTTTCTAATGGTTCAACGCCATAAACCTTAACGCTTGGTTTTAAATCCTTTAACCCTTTTGCAACACCTGTTGCGGTACCGCCTGTACCAATTCCGGCTACAAAAATATCAACTTTTCCGTCTGTATCTTCAAAAATTTCTTTTGAAGTTGTTTCGATATGTGCCAAAGGGTTTGCCATATTAGCAAATTGCATTGGCATGAATGAATTTTTATGTTCTTCTGTAAGTTCTTTTGCCTTGTCTACTGCACCTTGCATACCCAATTCTTTTGGTGTCAAAACAAGTTCTGCGCCGTAGCCTTGAATCATTTTACGTCTTTCTATAGACATGCTTTCAGGCATTACGATAATAATTTTCAAGCCCATAACAGCACAACACATAGCTAAACCAATACCTGTATTACCGCTTGTCGGCTCGATTATAACTGTATCTTTGTTGATTAAGCCTTGTTTTTTAGCCTCGTTCAACATGTAGAAAGATGCTCTGTCTTTTACCGAATGCGATGGATTTAGAAACTCTAATTTTAGTAAAATATTGTCATTATATTTTACCATAGGAGTTTTACCGATTAATTCCAACACATTTTCGTAAACTTTCATTTTTTCTACCTCACTATTTTTGCAAATTTTCTCTTTCCTGCTTGCAAAATACCTTCTTTTTCAACCAAGAAAGTAGGTTCTGCCACTTTTTCACCTTCGAACTTAACACCACCGCCTTGAATTAAGCGTTTGCCTTCTCCCTTAGATTGAATAAATTTTAATTCTAACAATAAATCTAAAATGTTTTGGCTTTCAACAAGTTTGTACTCAGGAATATCATCAGGAATACCCTTGTTTGAAACGACATTAATAAATGCTTCTTGAGCTTTATCAGCGCCTTCTTTGCCGTGGTATTCTTCTGTAATTATGTGTGCTAAACGTAGTTTTAAATCACGTGGGTTGCACGCATTATTTTCTAAGTCATCATGAACTTTTTTGATTTCATCATTTTCTAAATCAGTTAAAAGTTCATAGTATTTTAAAATTAGAGTATCAGGAATACTCATAACTTTACCGAACATATCATTAGCACTATCTGTTAATGAAATACAGTGCTCAGGGTATGATTTACTCATTTTTACAACACCGTCAGTACCTTCCAATAATGGTAACAACATTACCAATTGAGGGTATTTTCTGCCGTATGCTGTTTGAATATCACGACCTAAAAGAGTATTAAATCTTTGGTCTGTACCGCCAAATTCAATATCTGCATCAATTTCATAAGAATCGTATGCTTGCATTAACGGATAGAAGAATTCATGAATAGCAATAGGTTTACCTTCTGAATATCTTTTTGCAAAGTCGTCACGAGTCATCATTTGTGCAACTGTAACGTTTGATGCAAGTTTTAGCATATCCATAAAGCTTAATTTGTGCAACCAATCAGCATTGTTTGTAACTTCAACATCAGTTACATCAATTACTTTTGATATTTGTTCGAAATATGTTGCTGCATTTGCATCAACTTGTTCTTTTGTTAGCGCAGGACGTGTTTCAGATTTACCTGATGGATCACCAACCATAGCTGTTGCACCACCTACGATTAAAACAATCTTGTGTCCTAACTTTTGGAACTCTCTTAATTTACGCATTACAACTGTGTGACCTAAGTGTAAGTCAGGACGAGTTGGATCCATACCCAATTTTATGCGTAATGGTTTATGATTATCATGTGAATATTGAAGTTTTTGAGCAAGCTCCATAACTCCCCCCGGAAGTATTTCACAGCTTCTGCCTATTTTTTCTGCCTGTTCAATAAATTCTTGTCTGATTTCTGTCATCGTTATCCTCATTATTTTGTATTTATTCAATAACAATTATATCAGAAAAATACTTAATAAAACTTATAATTTTAAGGAATTTTTCTAAAGTTTTTTCAAAATTTGTCGATAACTAAATTGCCACTTACAAGAGAGGAGGGTTGCCTATGGTCGAAGCAGTATCAAAAGTAACATCTACAAGAAAAACCGAAGCAGTTGCATCTGCAAATGAAAAAGTAGAAAAAAAGGCTCAAAAAGAAGAAACACAAAAAGCAAAAGAAACCGACAAGGTTGAAGAAAAAAAATCTGCCAGAAGTACAATGGATAGAAGTAAAGTCGAAAGGCTTGTCCGTGAATATATTGACAAACTTAAAAAAGACAACGATTATCCGGCTGTAACAAACAAACTTGATACTTGGCTTTTAACTTTTGATGTCGATAAGTTTATTAAAACTTATCCCGAAATCTATTCTGAAATGGATTTGAGAACAATTATGTATAACGAAACAATTTCATATCTATAATTTTTATAGGTTTTATTAACAATCAGGCGCCGTCCTTTGCACGGCGCCTGATTGTTGTTTTTATTGAATCTTATGAGAATAAATTGAATGATTTATCAACGTTATCTTTAATCAATGATTTTACTGAATCTTGTTCTGTTTGAAGAGCTGAGTGTTCAGTATCCATTGTTTTTAATTGTTGGTCTAATTTCTTTTCTTTGTTGTTAATCTTTTGAGTTGCTGCATTGTATTCAGCTTCTGCTAATGCAAATTTTGAATTATCTGATGCAATAGCTATTTGAGTATCTGATGCTGTTGAAATTTCTTTCCAACCTTCTGTAGATTGTTGCTCAATTTTAAACTGACCGCTTGAAACTGCTTCATACAACCAATTAGGATCGCTTAAATATTGGTCTTCAATATAAACTACACCATCATCTTGTTTGCTATTACCATTGTTGTAAGTACTACCTGAAGACGAATTAAACATTTCTTCAAATTGAGCGTTGTAGGTGTCAATTTCAGATTGAGTAACCTTACCTGCTGCAATTAATTTATCCCAACCGCCTTCTTCAACGCCACACATTTGACATGCTTCTTTGAAACTGCTAACACCAAATTTTTCATTCAAACTGTAAACAGCTTGAGAATTTTTAAAATGATTGTCATCTGTATTGTTAGACCACCATTGTGGTCTTGCATAATCTTGCATTGCTGTTTTATAGCTGTTTGCTTGAGATTTTGAAACTACCCTTTTTCCGTTTGAAGCAACTAGTCTATAATTTGAACCCAAAGAACTCATGTTATTAACAGTCATTGAAACAACTTGTGTTTTTCCATCTTTATAATTTGTAAATGTGAATTTGCTAGCGTTTAATGCATTTGTATATTTTTGAGCAACTTGTTCAGATTCATCTGCAAGTCTTATTTTTGTATTTGCAATTTGTTGCGAACGAAGTTCAATATCATTCATACGAGAAGTAATTGCCAATAATCTCGCTTGTGATGCAGACATTCCCATAAGCTTGCTCCTTTTCTTTTTTATTACCAAAAGTTATATCGGCATAAAACCATGTATTCTTGAACGTTTTAAGCATTTTGTTACAATAATTTACGAAAAAATTTTATTGTAGGTTTTATTAGCAATAAGGCGCCGTGCTTTGCACGGCGCCTTATTGTTTATATTTTATTTATTTTAGCCAATTACAGGAGCAACGAAAGTTCTTGCTGCAAGGTCTTTGTCTAACATTAACAAAGCTTTTTTGTCTTCGCCGATTAATCTTAATGTTGCTAAAACTCCGCCAACATTCGATTCTTCTTCAACTTGTTCTTTTAAGTACCAATCTAAGAATGACAATGCAGCTCTATCTCTAACTTCGTCTGCAACGTCCATCAAGTGGTTAATTCTTGATGTTACGAATTCTTCGTGTTTTAAAACTTGTTCAAAAATTTCTAATGGAGTTTTGCCTTCAACTTCAGGTTTGTCGATTGCTAAAAGTTCAACTTTTCCGCCACGTTCTAAAACGTAGTCATACATACCCATTGCGTGTGCTTTTTCTTCTTGAACTTGAACATCCATCCAGTTTACAAAACCTTGCAAGTTCATTTCTGAAAATCTAGATTTCATATCCAAATATAAGTATGCAGAAAATAACTCTTTATTAATTTGTTCATTAAATTCTTTTTCCATTTTTTCATTTAGCATAATTCAACCTTCTTTCCTTTATATTCTTAATTTTCGTTTAAACAATCTTGGCAAATGCCGTGTAAAATTACGTCATAACTTGTAACTTTACAATGAATTTCGTTTTCAGTTTTTTCTTGAATATTAGGTGCAATAGCGTTTGAAACATCAAAAACTCGCTTACATTTGTCACACATTATGTGATAATGTTCGTGAGTATTGTGGTCAAAATGAGCCTTTGCTTCAAGTCCGTCAATCTTTTTAATAACTCCGCTTTCTGCCATTTTGTTTAGGTTTCTGTAAAGCGTTGCAACGCCTAAAGTAGGGTATGTTTCCCTAATTTTTTCACACAAATATTCTGCTGTCGGATGAACAACATTATCTTTTAATGCTTTCAATACAATTTCTTTTTGTGCCGAATAATTCATAACTTGCTTAAAAACTGATAACTATTATCAAAAATATTATTTCACTAAATAATTTATATGTCAAGTTGTCAGACAATGCCTAATCTACAAGCATACAAAAGATCCCTTGTCGTAACACGGAATGACATAATGTTATATCTTTTCTTTTCATTATACGCACTTAATGCGAAAATGATTGATTATGTATATCAGGCAACGCTGATAAATTTAATCTTCTATTTCTTCTTCTTTGCTGTTACTCAATTCCAAAAGATGTGCAAAAATATCGTCACAATAACGTCTATCGATAGCACTAAACGGTAATACAACACCGCCAAATTGTTTTTCTACCGATTTTAAAACATTCAAAACTTTGTTTTTAGGTACATAGTCCATTTTTGTAACGATAGTAAAAATCGGAATTTCGTATGCATTAACCCATTCACGCATTTGAATGTCGTTTTTTTGAAGTTCGTGTCTGCCATCTACAAGTTGAACCAATGAACGAATTTGTTCACGGTTTAAAAGATATTCTTCCAAATATCTTTGCCATTTTGCTTGTGCTTCTTTTGAAACTTTTGCATAGCCATATCCCGGAAGGTCCGCTATCATAAACTGTTCTGAAAAGTTAAAAAAGTTTATTAACCTTGTCTTTCCCGGAGTATTGGATGTTTTTGCTAATTTTTTATTATTGCTTAAACAGTTTATAAATGAAGATTTACCCACATTTGAGCGTCCCAACAAAGGAAACTCTGCAAGTGTAAAATTTGGGCATTGACTTAATTTTTCTGCACTGATTATAAACTTAGCGTTGATTTGTTTAGCCATTTTTTAAATTCTTTATTCTCTTTTTTCATATAACGTTTGTCAACTTTAGCCAATTTCTTTTCAAGTTTAACAATTTTCTTGTTCATTTTCTTGATTTTTCTTGGCTTAATTTCTAACCCTGCAACAACCTTGTACGAGTCTATTGCTTCTGCATAATGTTTTTGTTTTTCACATAATTTTGCGCTTAATAAAGCCGCATCATAGTTTGTAGGGTTATAATCAAGAGCTTTTAGGGCATATTCTCTGGCAAAAACTCTGTTTTTATCCTTCTTTTGGAAGAATTTTGCATCTTTATACAAAGATTCAGATTGACGTTCCATATTCATAATATAGTTTAAGTTATGAATAGCTTCTTCGTTAGAAGGATCAACGATTAAAGCTTTTCTTAGAACATCCTTAGCGCTTGGGTAGAATTTATCATAAGTCAAAATTTCTGCAACATACAAGTAATCATCCAAGTCTTGAGCAAATACAACTGATTTTTCAAAGGTTTTCTTCGCTTCTTGATATTTGTTCATTGCATAATAAGCATCACCTTTTGCAAGCAAATCATTTAAGCCTCTAACTGGTGCATTAATGATTTTTTCTAAAGTTTCTTGTGTTGCTTTTTCTTGGTTTGTAAGTTTAGCCATTTTTAATTTAGCTAAATACAAATCTAAATCGTTGGGATTTGCTTGTAATGCTTTTTCGATGTTATTATAAGCATTTTGTAATTCTTTTTTATTTGCTGTTGCGCTTTTGCTTGCAGTATCTCTAACCTCTGCAAAATATGCATTAGCCATACCTTTTAGGGCATCTGCATTGTAGCCTTCAACTCCAACAAGTGATGAATAATATTTTAAAGCCTCTTTGTAGTCACCTTTTAAAAGTGATAATTCACCAACCTTTAGTTTAACCATATATTGCGCCGGATTTACCGCTAGAGCTGATTTAAGATTTGCGATTGCAAGTTCGTTATCAAATCTGCGTTCATAAATTTTTGCCAAATTAATATAAGGTTTTGTATTTTCAGGTCTTAAAGCAATTGATTTTTTGAAGGATTCAATTGCGGCAGTTTCATTGCCTTGTTTCTTTAAGATTTCACCACGCAAATTGTATGCAACTGATGAATTTGGTTTCAATCTCAAAGAATGGTCTAAGGCATCAAGGGCTTTTGAGTAACCTGATTTTTTATCATAAATTTGCGCCATGTGAAAATATGCGGTTGAACTATTTGGGTTTATTGAAATAGCTTTTAAAAAGCGTTTTTGAGCTAAATCAAGATTTCCCTGCAAGTAGTCTACTGTTCCCAAGTTATCAATTGCTGTTGCATAATTCGGATCTATTTCAAGAGCTTTGCCAAAATATTGGCGAGCTTTGTTTAAATTACCAGTATTCAATTCAATTACACCCAAAGCATTGTAAGCTTGGTAATATCTCGGATTTATGATTAATGCAGTATTAAATTCGTCTTTTGCCTTTTGTAAAAGTTCTTCTGATTTTTCTCTGTAATCCATATCAGAACTTGCTTGACGTTTTACGTTCAAAACTCCTTGTGCATAGTGTAAATTAGCATTTTTTGAAAATTTTGGTAAATATGAATTTAATTGAGATTGAGCAACGTCAAATTTGTCTTGCTTTGCAAGAGATATTACGTATAAAGAACGAGCGCTGATATCGTTAGGATTTTTCTTTAACATATTATTCAAAAGCCTGTCAGCTTCTGCATATTTGCCATAGTCAATCATTTTGTCTATATTATTATAATTTTTTGCGACTTGAACTTTAACAACTTTTTGAGCAGATTTTTGTACTTTTTTAGCCGGTTTTGCTTGAACATCGGCATAAAAACCACTTGTAATAAGCCCTGCAACTGCAGCTGTAATAACTAAAGTTTTGCTTAATCTCATTTCTTATCCTCAATTTGTAAATTATTTCTTAATTATACAAAAGTATTGTATAATAGCGCTAACGAAAAAAAATCGTGCGTAAGTAGGAATATTATGTCACTAAATAAAGAATCAAAAACATATTTAGAAGATTATAAAACATACCTTTTGGTTGAAAAAAACTTTTCAAAACATACAGCAAAAGCTTATTATTCCGATGTTTTGAGTTATTTATTGTGGCTTGATGAAGCCTCTTGCCTTACAGTTAATTTCGCAAAAGTCAGAGATTATTTATATTTTATTCAAAAATTTGGTTATAAAAAGACAACTTTAGCAAGAAAAATTGCATCAATTAGAACTTTTTACAAGTATCTGTATAGAGAAAGATTAGTCGATACAAACCCGACAACTAATCTTAGTGCGCCTAAACGCCCAAAATCTTTGCCGAAATTTTTAACAACCGAAGAAGTTGAAAAAATTATGAACGGAATAAAAATCGATACACCGGCAGGGTACAGAAATCGTACTATTTTGGAGCTTTTATGGGCTACAGGCATGCGTATTTCAGAGCTTAGCGGACTTAATTTTGGTGATTTAAACCTTGAAAATAACGAAATTACCGTATTCGGTAAAGGTGCAAAAGAAAGAATTGTACTTGTTTCAGACAAAGCAAAAAACTATTTGGAAGGTTATATAAATTCAGCCAGACCGCTTGTTGCAAAAGGATTTTTGTTAGAACCGATTACGGATACAACACCTGTATTTATTAATAATACGGGCTACAGGTTACAGAATAAAACCATTAGAAACGTTATAAACAATGTTGTTGAAAACATTGAACTTCCGAAACACGTTACACCGCACATGTTTCGCCATAGTTTTGCAACACATTTAATAGAAAACGGTGCAGATTTGAGGGTTGTACAAGAGCTTTTAGGGCATGCCAGTATATCAAATACACAAATCTACACACATGTTTCAACAAAACACTTACAAGACGTATTTGAACAAGCGCATCCAAGAGCGTAGATATTGTGTTTTAGCGATTTTATAGTGAGCAAAATTAAGTACAAAAACAACTTTACAAAACTTCTTAATCTATAAGCCTTTACCCGTCTGTAAATATCAAAAACATTTAAAAATTAAATACATCAAATAGATTAATTTTTATTTACAAACCTTCCATGCTTTAAAATTTTTTGCTATAATGTTGTCATAATATTTAAGGTATGTGATGTGAAAGTCATCCGCAGGTCCGAAGCCGTAATAGCCGGAATCTTAAGTAGTATGATATACCTCAAGGACAGGAATTCGGGAACGTAGTAAAAAGAGCATAGAAATTTATCCTATTTCTGCCTTCTTTTCGTAAAAAGGAGATTAATTAATGCCACAATTAGACAATGGAAAAGTTGTACAATTTAACGAAGAAACTGCATCATCAATAACAAAGCCGAAATCATTAAATGCAGTAAAACCCGTTAGTAAGATAGTTGAAATTGCATCAAAAATTGCAGTTAACAATGTAAAAATTATAAAAAAAGACGGCACAAAAGAAGATTATGATGTTCAAAAAGTTGTTAAAGCTGTTAAAAAATCTGCAGCAAGAATGCTTGTTGAATTTTCAGATAAAGAATTAGAAGACATTTGCAATTATGTAAACTGGAGTGTTTTAGAATCACGCCAAAACGAAATTGAAATCTTCAAAATGCATTGCATTGTAGAAAATGCATTAGAAAATGTAAATCCAAAAGTTGCTAAAAGCTACAGGAACTATAGAGATTACAAAATCGACTTTGTAAATATGCTAGACAAAGTATATCAAGAAAGTCAAAGAATTATGTACATTGGAGATAAAGAAAACTCAAATTCTGATTCTGCATTGGTTTCAACAAAACGTTCATTGATTTTCAACCAATTAAACAAAGAATTATACAAAAAATTCTTCTTAACTGTTCCGGAACTACAAGCAACTCGTGACGGATATATTTACATTCACGATATGTCAGCAAGACGTGACACAATGAACTGCTGTTTATTTGATGTTGCAAATGTTTTAAAAGGTGGCTTTGAAATGGGTAACCTTTGGTACAACGAACCAAAAACATTGGAAGTTGCATTTGACGTAATCGGTGATATCGTAATGGCTGCTGCAAGTCAGCAATACGGTGGTTTTACAGTGCCGGAAGTTGACAAAATCTTAGCTCCGTTCGCTCAAAAAACTTTCAACAAAAATTACCAAAGATACGTTGATATGGGTGTTGATTCTCAAAAAGCTAAAGAAGAAGCTATCAAAGACGTTGAAAAAGACTTACACGATGGTTTCCAAGGTTGGGAATACAAATTCAACACTGTAGCTTCAAGCCGTGGTGATTATCCGTTCATTACAATGACTTTAGGTCTTGGTACTGAATTGTTTGAAAAAATGGCATCAAAAATGATGTTAAAAGTAAGACAAGAAGGTCAAGGCAAAAAGAACAATAAAAAACCTGTATTATTCCCTAAAATCGTATTTTTATACGACGAAGAACTTCACGGAAAAGGTGGAGAATTAGAAGATTTATTCGATGCAGGTGTTGAATGTTCTAAAAAATCAATGTACCCTGATTGGTTGTCTATGACAGGTGAAGGCTACATTGCAAGCATGTACAAAAAATACAAACGAGTTATTTCACCAATGGGCTGCAGAGCCTTCCTTTCACCTTGGTATGAAAGAGGCGGTATGAAACCAGCTGATGAAAATGACAAACCTGTATTTGTTGGTAGATTTAACATCGGTGCTATCAGCTTACACTTACCAATGATTTACGCTAAAGCTCAAAAAGAAGGTAAAGATTTTTATGAAGTTCTTGATTACTACATGGAAATGATTAGAAACCTTCACAAGAGAACTTATGATTACCTTGGTGAAATGAGAGCATCAATCAACCCTCTTGGATTCTGCGAAGGTGGATTCTACGGCGGTCATTTAGGTTTACACGACAAAATTAAACCTATTTTAAAATCTTCAACAGCATCTTTCGGTATTACGGCATTAAATGAATTGCAAGAATTATACAACGGAAAATCATTAGTTGAAGACGGTCAATTCGCTTTAGAAGTAATGGAATACATTAACAAAAAAGTAAACGAATTCAAAGAAGAAGATGGAAACCTATATGCAATTTACGGTACTCCTGCTGAAAACCTTTGCGGTTTACAAGTTAAACAATTCCGTAAAAAATATGGCGTAGTTGAAAAAGTTTCTGACAAAGGTTACGTTTCAAACAGTTTCCACTGCCACGTTACAGAAAAAATCGGACCATTGGAAAAACAAGACTTAGAAGGTCGTTTCTGGGAATTGTTAAACGGTGGTAAAATTCAATACGTAAAATATCCAATCTCTTATAATACAAAAGCAATCGAAACATTGATTAAAAGAGCTATGGATAAAGGTTTCTACGAAGGCGTAAACTTGTCACTTTCATACTGTGATGATTGCGGTCACCAAGAATTGAATATGGATGTTTGTCCAAAATGCGGTAGCAAAAATTTAACAAAAATTGATAGAATGAACGGCTACTTGTCATATTCAAGAGTAAAAGGCGACACTCGTTTGAACGAAGCAAAAATGGAAGAAATCAAAGACAGAGTTAGTATGTAATAGAATTTTCGGTAGGGCGCCGTGTGAACGTAAGTGAACCCAGCCCGTCTGAGCAAATAACCTTTTTGAGCGCAAATTTGAGCAAAGCGAAAATTTAAAGCGAAATACTAAGGTTATGCGAATCCGAATAATTCTGGGACATTCCGGTAGAGCGTAACAAAAACAAAACGCAAGTAAAATTTAATGGGTTTTGATTATTAATCAAAACCCATAATTATAAAAAGATAGGATTTGGAAAGAGATTAATGAATTACCACAACATTACAAAAGAAGATATGCTAAATGGTGACGGATTGAGAACAGTGCTTTGGGTTGCAGGTTGCAATCACAAATGCAAAGGATGTCAAAATCCGATAACTTGGGATGAAAAGGGTGGTTTACCTTTTGACCAAAAGGCTGAAGACGAATTGTTTGAAGCATTGAAAGTTCCAAGCATTTCAGGCATAACTTTTAGTGGCGGTGATCCGTTGTTTCCAAACAATCGCTCAGAAGTTTTCAGATTAATCAAAAAAATAAAAGAAGAATTACCGGAAAAGACAATTTGGCTTTATACAGGCTATTCTTGGGAACAAATTTGTGATTTAGACGGCATAAAAGATATTGATGTATTGATTGACGGTGAATTTGTTCAAAAATTGAATGACAATAATCTTCATTGGATAGGAAGTTCAAACCAAAGAGTCATTGACGTTAAAAATTCAACTCGTGATAACGTAAAATTACACGAAAGCTAAATATTAAAGAATAATAAAAAACGACACACAACTGAAAAATTAGATGTCGCTTGACTTCGTAAATAAGATACGACAACTGCAACTGCAATTGTCATTTACCATATCTTATTTATGGCATAAACTTTTGTTTAGAATATTCCCTTAAAAACTATTGTTTTTATTTTTTTTTGCTATAATAAAGTCTATATTTTATTATATTTATAGGAATTTTATGGAAAAGTTACAAGGCGCAAAGAAATACACTTTAAAGACAATCCTATTCATAATAGGGATGTTTGTTAGTTGTTATGGCATTGCTGTTACAACAAGAGGCGACTTGGGAACATCTCCAATTTCTTCACCAGCTTACGTTGCATCTCTTGTAAATACAAAAATTACATTTGGAATGGCGACATTTGTGTTAAACGCACTTTTCTTAGCAGGACAAATTTGTATTTTAAGAAAGAAATTTCCACCGGTACAATTAGTACAATTACCTATTGCCTTTTTAACAGGTGTTTTTATGGATTTGAGTATGTATTTAACCGGTATGTTACTTTCAGGCGCATACTGGTGGAATATGACTCTTGTACTTGGGGGTTCTTTAATTTTAGGTTTAGGACTTGCAATAACAATTTATGCTAATTTAACATATATGCCGGGTGATGGCTTGGTGAAAGTTATATTCGAAACAACAGGTTGGAATTTTGGTAAAATCAAAGTTTCATTCGATTCAACATTGGTACTTATAGCTTTGGCTATAAGCGTTGTAGGCGTACATTCAGTTGTAGGCTTACGTGAAGGTACTTTAGTTTCTGCATTAACAGTTGGCTTTTTTGCTGATATGTTCTTGCGAATCATGCAATACAAGAAAGAGGATTCTTAGCAATGCGACCATACCTATTTTTGTTAGTTACAATCGTTTTTGACATACTTGGAACAACTTGTTTGAAGTTATCCCACGGGTTTACGATATTATTACCAACGATAGGTGTGATTATATTTGATGTATTGCTTTATACTTCTTTTGGACAAGTGTTGAAATATTTTGACATGAGTACGGCTTATGCCCTATGGAATGCCCTTGGAATAGGTTTAATCGCTATTGTAGGCTTGTTCTTATTCCACGAACCATTTAACGCCGTAAAAGTTATTTCGTTAATCTTGATTACTATCGGTTGTGTCGGCTTGCAATTGGCTTAGTTCATCTTCTGTTTTAACTTCTTCATCATTTTGGGCAGATTTGTAAATGTCTGCTAAAAGAGTGTAAATTAAAGACAAAAAGATGTAATGAATACAAGCTACAATCACTGTTACTGTAACCGATAGGAGTATTAAAACGGTTCCCATAACAGCCAAAAGGCTTTGTGGAAGGATTGCCTGCGCAACATATAAAACTCCATAATTTAGCGCAATATTAATTGCAAAGACAAAAGTTATCAAGACTAAAAACATTAATCCGCAAACAATCAGTGTTAATACGGTGTCTTTAAATTTTTTGAAAAAAGGTTTGAATATTCCAAACCAATTGAAGGTGTCTTTGATTGAATATTCATCTGCAAATTTAATGTTCATAAATAGGAATAATAATGAACAAAATAGTGCTAAAATAGCGGTTACGCAAAACATTACAGGGTTTGTCAATAGAGTTTTAATGTTATTAAATCCTTCTACAGGAAATTTTATTAAAAGTGCTGTTGCAACAAATATTCCTGAAATGATGATTCCTGCAATAATTGTGTTTGTAATAAGCGCAATAAATAATTTCATACCGGTTTGAGCTGATGCACCAAAGGTATTTTCATCATTAGAATCCTTTATTCTGGAGTGAACAAAGTTAATTACATAACCTAACGGGATGTATAAAATTACTGATGCAATTGTGTAAATTTCCCATCTGAAGGGCAAATTATTTGCGTTTGAAACAATTCCTCCAAAACTTGATAATAGTGCAAAAAATACTAAATATTTACAATAATTTTCTTGCTTAAATATATCTTTTAATGTTTGTTTTATTTGAAGTTTCATTATTTCACCCCGTATTTTTCTTTTAATTCATTTTCAATTTTGATGGCTGTTTTTGTTTTTGCAAGACCTGCTTGTGAGCTTTCTTTCAATGTTGGTGACATCAGTTCTCCAATTTGCATCATCGCATCAACAACTTCATCAACCGGAATTTTGCTTTTTATTCCTGAAATTGCAAGTTCGTATCCTGTAACAGCATTAATAGCTAAGAACGGATTACGTTTTACACAAGGAATTTCTACCAAACCCGCAACCGGATCGCAAGTTAATCCCAAAATGTTTTTCAAAGTTAATGCAATTGAGTTCATGATTTGGTTCACAGTACCTCCAAACATTTGGGTTAAAGCTCCCGCACTCATTGCTGATGCAACACCACATTCTGCCTGACAACCTGCAACAGCACCTGCAAGAGCAACTTTATAAGAAATAATTGTTGCAATAGCTCCGGCTGTAATTAGCGCATTGATTTGAACATCTTCGTCTAACTCATATTCTTCTGAAATTGCAACCAAAACAGATGGTACAATTCCGCAAGAGCCTGCTGTCGGACAAGCTACAATTTTACCCATACGCAAGTTTTCTTCAATCGTTGCAAGTGCATAAGTTGTAATTTTTTCGTAAGTTCTTCCAAATATAGCAGGACGTTTTTTGTATCGTTCAGAAAGTTGTACACAATCATCACCGCATTGCTTGCTTATTGATTTTTCACGTGTGTTAGAACCTTTTTTTATAGCTTCTTTCATTGCATCCAAAGATTTTTTAACCTTCGCACGAACCTCTTCCACAGAAATTTCTGACAAACGAGCTTCTCTTTCTTGAAAAACCTCGTAAATAGCCTTGTGTTGTTGTGAACAAGCCAGTTCTAAATCTTTAAATGTCCTAATATCCTTAATCATTTTTAATTATCCAATTTTGCTATACGTCTTACAAAATAAATATCCGGTATATGTTTAATTTTTTCAATTACACTGTAATCTAATTCACCGTCTAAACAAATGCACATTGAGGCATCTTCACCTTTTGCGCTACGTTCACAAATAAGTGATGCAATATTTATCTGATGAGTTTGGATTATACCGGTAACTTTTGAAATCATACCGGCCATATCTTTGTAACTAAGAATTAGAGAATTGTAATCACCTGCAAGATTTACGGAAAAGTCATTAATCTTTGTAATTCTAACGTTTCCTGCACCAACAGAATCTCCTGAAATGTGCATATCTTGTTTTGTGTCTTCAAACCAAAAATCAACAGAATTTGGATGACGGTTAAAGTCTTCTCTATATTCAAATTCGTATTCGATTTCTTTTGCTTCCGGTAAATCAAAAACATGTTTTATTCTAACATCATCAACTCTAAACCCTAAAACACCTGCAAGCAAACCTTTATCGGTACCATGTCCAAAGCCTGTTTTAGCATATGAATTGTACAATGTAAAGGTAACTTTTTTAATCGGGTTGTCATAAATATTTTTTGCAAGCAAACCTAATCTGACAGCTCCTGCAGTGTGAGAGCTGGATGGTCCAATCATAATAGGTGCTATGGCGTCAAATAAAGAACTTTGTTTCATACGATTATTATATTATAAATTTCAAATAAGGGCAGTTGTTTAACATAAGTTGAAAAACTTATTATAACGATTTTATGTTAGAATAAAAGTATGAAAATAGCAGATTTACACGTGCACAGTAACAATTCAGACGGTAGCGACAGCGTTGAAAATTTAGTAAACGAATTACAAAAGAACAAGGTTGAGATTTTTGCGCTAACTGACCATGATACAATTGCCGGATGTGTTGAAATTACAAAATATATTCCTCAAAATATAAAATTTATTCCAAGTATTGAACTTACTTGCCAAACAGACGATATAAAATGTCATATTCTTGGTTTTAACTGTAATCCTAAAGATGAAAAACTTAATTCTCTTATTCAAAAAGGGAAAGAACTTCGTCGAAAAAAACTTGAAACCAGACTTGATTACATGAAAAATGTTCTAAAAATTGATTTAACTCAAGAAGAACTTAATTGGCTTTATTCTCGCCAAAGTGTTGTAAAAACTCACCTTGCAAATCTGCTAGTTAAAAGAAATATGGCTAAAACTAACGTTGAGGCAATGCAGAAATATTTAGACGGAATTAAAACAGGAAATACACGTTTTACTATTGAAGAGGCAATAGATGCAATAGTTACATCAGGTGGAACTCCTGTTTGGGCACACCCTCTTGGTGGTGAAGGTGAAGAACATATAGAGCATGAAAAGTTTTTACCTCGCTTAGAAAAAATGATTTCATACGGTATCAAAGGGCTTGAATGTTATTACTCTAGATACACTTTAGACGAAGCAAAATTTCTAATTAATTGCGCTAACAAAAATAATTTATTAATTTCGGGCGGAAGTGATTATCACGGGACAAATAAAGAAAATATTCAACTTGCAAAACTTAACGTCAACAATACTCTAATAGATGCCAAAAATTTGACTGTTTTAAAATATTTAGGATTGGTTTTGTAACAAGATTTTAATATTATCAGAAAATCTCTAAAGAAATTTCAAAATATAACCGAAAAAATATACGTAAGCAAAAGTGTATTTTCTTAAGGAGTAGACTATGGATTTTAACTCTAATGATTTTTTAGGATTAACAACCAAACAAACTGCTCAATTGCAAAAAATGATTCAGTCCGGTGAGGCTGGAACCATAGTCAAAAAAGGTGCAAACGGCGCTCCTGTTGTAGATTTTTCAAGCGGAACATTAAAAGAAACCGAGGGTAAAAAATTCGATTCAAATAGTTTTGATTTCTTTGCAGAAAAAGAAATTGTACTAAAAGATGAAAAAGATAATTCTATTGCCGATTTGGCATCAAAATTCTTTGGAATGTTTAAATCGTCTTCTGAAGAAACTGAAAAAATTGGATAAACAATACAGCGCCGAAGGCAATGCCTTCGGCGCTGTATTTGTAATCATAAATATAGTTTTTCGGACACTTTTGAAATTGGTTTTTGCTTTTCTTAATCGCTGTGTTTGGCTTGGTGTTTGAATTGTACCAGCTTCCCCAAGTCTGAGAGTCGGGGTTTTGAAAAGTCCGAAATGTCCGGTTATTAGGACTAGAATGTCCGGTATCTTTCCATAAAATTTTATAAAATCGCCAAGTTTCCCTATTATATTTGAGTTATAGCCAAGTACAAAAAGCGGACATTTTGTACAATTTGCTATTCAAAAATTATACTAAACTCGGAAGAGTCCCGTAAATTGTGTCTTTTGGAAATTTATCTAATTCGCATATTTTCATAATATTTACCCCAAAGTCGGAAGTAAAATTTTTAGTGGGAAATCGCTTCCTTGACTTTATTTCATAAAGATTTTTTGAGATAAATTCTAAAATTTATAAAGGAGTTTTCTAAAACTAAGTGTAAAAAATATCGGATTGATTTTACCCTTAAAAGACGGAAACAGAATTGAGAGAAAAACGCAGATTTTTGCAAAATTATGAATTCAAACTGTATTTTAATTACGTTTTAAGATAGTTTTATAGGTGTTTTATAAAATTTTCTGCTTAAAATTCAGATATAATCGGACACAAAACAACATATTTCCCCCTCAATGACTTCCCTTTTGAGAGAAACCAGTCTAACATACAGTAGCTGTAATAATAAATAAGGATACGGTATGGCAGACATTAATAATAACGGCATTTGGATTGATGTTGAGACTTTAGCAAAATTGAAAAACATTACATGCAGAGCAGTTCGGCTTGCACTTAATCAGAATAAATATGAGTACAAGGTTGAAAATATTAGAGGCGGGAAAACATACAAAATTAAATTATCAACGCTTGAAGAAGGACTTCAGCTTAAGTATTTTCAGGAATATTATGACGATTATAAAACGTGTGATAACGAGGTTATTGAGCTATCAAACCTTAATATCAAACAAGAAAAACTGATATCCGAAAACCAAAGAAAAATTGCACTTGCAAAATATGACCTTATTTATGCTTGGCTTGATTTTAGGAAAGAATATAAAAAGGACAAGTTGAAAACAGGCGGCAACGTACCCGATAAAGAATTTTTGCAATTATATAATACGGGAATGTTTCAGGAAGAGATTTTTAAAATCTTGGGTAAAGTCTCAATCGGTTCACTTTATCGCTGGCGTGCATTACTAGACTATAACAAAGATTGGACAGCACTTGTCGGGCAATATAAATATTCAACCCGAAAAGAATACCGCACAACATTAAATGAAGAACAGATTAAAATATTTATACAAATTCTACTCTCCCCAAGTGCGTTTTCGATAGGTAAAGCCATTTCTTTAACCAAGCATATTTTAAAAGAACGCGGTCAGGAGATTTTACCTAAAGACATAACTTTCAGAAGATATGCAGAATGGTTTCGAGATAACAATTTTGACAAATGGACACTTGCCAGAGATGGCGAAAAGGCGTTAAAAGACAAAGTAAGCCCGTTTATAGTCAGAAACGCAGCACTTTTAAAAGCAGGGCAAGTGCTTGTGGCCGACGGGCATACGCTCAACTTCCAAGTAATAAATCCGTTTACAGGAAAACCCTGCCGAGCGACTTTGCTTGGTTTCTTGGATTGGAAGTCGGGCGGACTTGTCGGATACGACATTATGCTCGATGAATGTACGCAAAATATCGCATCGGCTTTAAGAAACGCCATTTTAAAAATGGACCATATCCCTGAATATGTTTATCAAGATAATGGTAGAGCATTTAAGAGCAAGTTTTTTAACGGGGATAAAAAGTTTGAGGAATTAGGATTTACAGGAGTTTACAACAAACTCGGAATAAAGCCTGTCTATGCCACTCCATACAACGCTCGAGCAAAAGTTATCGAGCGTTTCTTTTTGGATTTTCAGGAAAGTTTTGAAAAGATCATTCCAAGCTATATCGGGACAAGTATTGAAAACAAGCCTGCATATTTGATGAGAAACGAAAAGTTACATAAAAATATTCACGAAAAATTCGGTTTTACTCCAACTATAGAACAGGCACTTAAAATGATTGATAAATGGCTTGAATTCAAACACTCGCAACCTTGCCCGAATGCAAAAGATAAAACGATTCAAGAAGTTTTAAACGAAATTGAAAAACAAAATATTGATGAAAACTCGCTTGACGATTTGATGATGGCACAAGAGATAAAATCAATCGGCAGGAACGGAATCAGATTTTTGAAAGCGGATTATTTTGATGAGGCACTTTATGGTATCAAAGAGAAAACCGTCATAAAGTACAGTCTGTTTGACCTTTCATATATCAAGGTTTATTCGATGAAGGGGGAGTTTATCTGTAAGGCAAACCGCATAACAGAAACTCATCCGCTTGCATATCAAATGGGCGATATTAAAGATATTGAGGATTACAAGCAGAAAATTGAAAAACAACAAAAGCTTCGCAGGAAAACAATTAAAGCGGTTCGCGAGCATTTTAATTTAGAGGATATGGATTATCTTGAAAAAGAATTGATGCAAAATATCCGTTTACCTGAGCCTGAGCCGATCAAGGAAATAACGGTTCAATCTGAACCAAAGCCGAAACAGGATTTTGAGCCAAAAGTTAAAACCTCAATCGTTGCAAGACCGATATTTAAATCTTCTTATGAACGCTACGAATGTCATATGCAGAATGGCTGTATCTGCCAAGAGGACAGAACTTGGCTAACAAACTACATAAAATCAGACGAATACAAAGAAATATACGGAAAGGAGCAGTAATGAAAAAGGTCTTTGTAAAAACCAAAAACGTAAAACAGCTAATATCGATGATGAACCGGCTGCGTGAAAGAGAAGACGGAGTCCCAGGAATGGGACTTGTTTATGGCGAACCTGGGCTTGGTAAAACTTATGCAATTACTTGGTGGGCAGCACAAAATGATGCAATATTAATCAGGAGTGCAAACCTTATGTCAGCGAGGTGGTTATTAGAAGAGATGGTTGAAGAATTAGGCGAGATTCCTTATAACAAGTTCTCGGATATCTTCAATCAAGTTGTAGCTCAATTAATTAAAACCCCAAGAACCATTATTGTAGATGAAACGGACTATCTGACGATTGATTCTCGGGCGGTTGAAACTTTAAGGGACATTCACGATAAAACGAATGTCCCTATTGTTTTAGTCGGGATGGGTACGGCTAATAAAAGGATCCAACGGCACAAACATTTATATGACAGGTTGTTGGAAATTATTAAATTTGAACCGTTCTCAAAACAAGATATAACTTCAATAATCGACCAATTATCAGAAGTCCCGTTTACGGATTGTGCCAAAAAGCTTTTATACACTCGCACAAATCGATTCAGGCAATTGGTAAAAACTATCAGTAAAGCGGAACAGGTCGCAAAATCAAACGGAATAAAAGAAATTGACGAAATTACATTGAAGGAGGTGCTAAAAAATGACGATGCTGACGCAGAAGAAATTGAACTTACAAATGAAAATTCTTAAAATAGCAAAAGGGCTTAATAAATTTACTCTGCCTGACATTCTGCCAATGCTTGAAGAAAATGAAAAAACAATTCAAAAAGCTCTTAATGATTTAGAGTCTTTAAGCCAAATTAAAAAAATATCAAATACATAATATCTATATACAAATTTTAAAAAGCGTGTGAATAAACCAGTTCCCGCAAACAAAAACAGCGATTCGGATATTTGGCTTACGATATCCGAGGTTGCTCGGCTTTTAAATATTCAGGAAGAAACGGTAAAAAGGAATTGTCTTAAAGGGAATTATGTCGTAAAACCAAATAAAGAGCCTGATTTAGAGGGGAAATATTTAATCAAACGCTCGTCCCTAAAACTCTACGAGTTTTTAGAAGATTCCGAACGGCGTACAATGGATAAAGAGGTCAAAAAACTTTTCCACAATAAAGAGGAAGAACGCTTGTATGTTGTGGCTTCTGATAGAGGGAAAGAATTTATATATAGATACCTAAAACTTTTTAAACTCACAGAAGGTATGAATTGCAGAGAACTGCGAAGTTTTTTGGAATTAATTCCTTTGAAAAATCCAAAGCTAAAGGTTTCATATTCTGCGTTTCATTCCAAACGCAAAAAGTACCAAACAGAGGGTATGATGGGAATATTTCCTAAATATTTCATGCCGGATAATAAAAACGAAGAACCCAAAGTTCGCAGGAATCTTAATCGTCTGCCGAAGATTTACAATCTTGCGACAACCGAACAAATCGAGATTATTTATAAATGTTTTTGCTTTGGAATTCCGGCTTCACAGACTGCAAAAATAGCAAATATGGGAAATACGACTACAGAAACTTTTTATCAATATATTCGGGCAAAAATCTTTGATAAGCAATATCAGGAACTGGTTGAACATTTTGACTCTGATCCTCAAATCCCGCAAGTGAGGATTTTTTTGAACGATGTTCCAATATACATTTATTGTTATGGTGACAAAGTTTTTATCACTCAAAAAGCACTAAAAACAAAGCTTCCTCAACGACGTCAACAACCCGAGGAAGTCAAAGAAGCCCGCAGATTATACAATATTCTTTACCGCAAAAAGTTTATGGCAAGTATGCGAAAATACCTCGACCACCACCTCACCGTATTTTTATGGAAAGAACTCAACCCTAATTTTGAAGACCAATTGAATTTAATTTATGAGATGATACACATTTGATTACAAATTTTTTGCAACATTTAATAAAAATTCTATAGTCTTTTTAACTTGTTCATATGGTGTTATATGACTAATAGACAAGTTAAATTGATTATAAAAAGAAATATAATCTCTACCCATTTTTTGTGAAACGAGATTTAATACAGAGATAATATAATTTTGAAAAGCTATTAAAAGTTGATAGTCCACTTGTTTATCAAGCAAAGCAATTCCTTTGTTAGCAGCATCTGCTAATAAATTTGAGCTTTCATTCCTTCTTTGCATATAACTATAAGCAGAATGTGGTTGGCTATAATTAAACATTTTTAGCCCCCTTCTTCTTCATTATATTATTCAATTCTTCGTTATATTTATTCTGTACATTTACGTCAATGTTAATATTATTAGGAGCCTGCTTTGCAACTTCATCAAGATTTTTTTCGGCTTGTTTAACGTTGCCTAACAATGGATTATTGAATTCCCATTCAAAATCACCGAATTTAAATTTTGTTATGAACGGAATAAATGTCCATAAAATCAACATACATAACATTGCGGAATTCCCGCTAAATGGCTGAAAAATAATAACATCATGCCAATGAGCTTTACAATAGAAAAGCAGTGTGAAAAATACTGCAAAAAACCATATTGTTAAAAATATAAACATAACTTTCTTCATGTAAGTTCCGACCTCATTCTATTGTTTGTTATGAATATTATAGACAAAAATATAATTTAAAACATGTTTATTAATAAAAAATTAAGTATTTAGCAGTTACGTCCAGTTCTGACACAATAAAAATTTATTATATTATTGTGGTACTATTAACTAATTGGAGCATAATATGAACAAAATAGACATTACATTCGATTTCACATCTGATACACCAAATTATTGGGACTGTTTTTATGCAGGAGTAGATAGACCTGACCCTGATGCAAAGAGTCCTACAATGAGACAGTATCAGCAAATGATTTATAGTAAAATTTTGCCAAATGGAGAATTTCTAGAGCTTAAACAAGGTAATAATGCTAAACAGTATTTATATTGGAAAGATTTTTGTTTCAGGAGTGATTCGATAATTAATATGTACATCCATCACAAAACGCTTCAAACACTAATCAATGATGTTAACAGAGAAATTCCTGACTTTGATAAATTTTATGAAGAATACTTGAGAAAAAGTTATACAATTGGTGGTGAAATAATTTTCCCTAAATATCCAAAGTCTATAAATGTTGAAAGAGGACGATATAACGGCAAAATTAAAGATAGGTTCGACTTAACTTTAGAATGTATAAGGCTTTATTATAATAATAAACAAAGTCCACTTTATGATACTTTGAAAGCAAATCACAAATTCTTTGAATTATTCCTTGATTTCAAAGGTTATGTAGATTTCTTTTATTTAAATGATTTAGTTTCAGATGATTATAAATCTATTAATTTCTACTTAGACTTTGACAATTTTAACAGAATAGATCCAAGACCTCAAACGGTTGAAGAATGGAATATTTTATACAACAGACAAATGGAATTCTTAAATAAACGTAATTCGCGTATAGATAAGTCTTTTAACGGGTAAGTTCATGGACATTTTAGATAGATTAGCAAAATCAAAATTCAGGAGCAGATTTAAGCTTCGAGCAAAAGAGCTTGAATATATCAAGGATAAAGGACTTGATACGATTCATTCTCATGCCAGCGATTTTATTCGGGATAGAGTAGCTCCCTCTGAACCCGCAAACGATGGCAAACAAACACCGATGCGAGGTCATCCTGTATTTATTGCCCAACACGCAACCGCTACCTGCTGCCGCGGTTGTATCGAAAAATGGCACAAATTTCCTCAACATAGAGGACTCACCCAAACCGAACAAGAATACCTTGTTTCTGTAATTATGGAATGGATAAACCGACAAATTAATTTAAATAATACAAGTAATAGAATAAGACAAAAAAATAATGCTAAAATACTGGTGTCACTTGTTTTTGATATAATATAGACAAGAACCGTATAAATCATGACTTGGGATGACAATGTATATAGATAAAGAACAAATTCAAAAACATGTAAAAACCCATTCGGTAAGATCTAATGAGGATAGAAGTGCTGTTACTATTCTAAAATCATTTTTATCGACAAAAGATGGAAAAATAAATGAAAATTTTTCTGATGATGATAAGTGGCCAAATACTGACGGGACATTTGAATTTGTATCAAATCCAAGTATCTCGAGAGCGCCAGAGCAAAACTTCTTTGTTCAAATTAAAGGTACATCAATAAATAATTTTACCAAAGATGGTAGATTTAAATATTCATTACAATCTTTAGGATTTCCTGCTTTTATTGCTAATAAATCTACATTGGATCCTGGAATATTATTTGTAGTATTAAACCCATTAGAAAAAGGGGAATCACGTGTTTTTTGGAAATACATGTCATTAGAATTTGTATACTCTATTAATTATTTGAATGGTAGCGTTACTATTGATTTTGGACCAGAAAATGAAATTAAATATTCAGATGAGAGTATTGATGAATTTTGTAGAAAATTAACTGAAATTGCCGAAAATCATTCTTTTTTAACAAAATTAGAGGATTACCCTTATTCCAAAAATAATATAATTGAAATGATAAAATTTTGTAATGAAGAAATTACGCAAAGTATTGAAAATGGTTATATTTTAAATGATTCTCGAGATAATTTATCAAAAAAACTTCTAACAAAATTAGATGATTTTTGTTGTGCTGTTTTACTCTTAAATAGTTTAAATGCAAAAGATAAAGAAACAACCATTCCTATAGCATGGGAAACAGCACTTTTAGATATAAAAACAAAGTATTTAGCAAATTTCTATAAGGGAATAAAGTACAGAGGTAAAATAATCCCAGAAGAAGGTCAGTCAGAAAGATTAATGCTGAAATACTATGATTTCTTATGGCAAATCAAAGAATATTTGAAAAAAGATTATAATATAGAAGTTTTATCGAATTTAAATAAATTCCCATTAGAAATTGATGAGTTAGATGATAAATACAATAAACTAGTTGCCCAAGCAATTGATTCTGTAAAAAAATCTAACAAAAAGCCACAATCAGCGAGATATTTTATTCAAAAAAAGACAACTTTTTATGTAAAAAGTAAAAGATATTATGAAATTACTTTACAATTAGCTAGTATATATGCCTCAAAATTTAATCGCATAACAGTATATTCTACAGAAAATATATCTACGAATTATTCAATAGAAATAGCATATGAAGAATCTGAAATTAATTTATGGGGTGTTCCTATCAAAATAAAATTAATAACAAATTGGAAAGTGTCAATATCCCCAAGATGTCTAAATAAGCTTGCTAAAATTTTGGAAATTCCTACAAAAATAACTTCAAAACACGGAGAATATGAAAAATTGATGAATTTTCTAACAAGTAGCGGAATAAATTTACTTCAATTAATTGACATTAGAGATTCTAAATTTAGCGAAATTATAAACAATATATATAAAGATACAAATACTAACGAATTTAAAAAAGTTTTAGAAAAATTAAAAAAATATTTTTCAAAAACTAGAATATCAGATGGGCGAAATGTAATAAGATACGCAATAATAAATCTAAGAGAAGATACATTAGGAAATATATATGGTGATGATAAGTATGGTCAATCGCACTTAAACTACAATCAAGTAAAAATTGACAGACAGTGTTATCCCTTTGAGAAAAATCCATATATATCAAATTTGATAAAAAAGAAAACAAGTGAATCTAACTTTTTTAATATTATAGATGCAGCTGGAGATAATAATCTTGATTTATATAAACCATATTTTAAAATTAAAAATTTAATAAAAAATACTGGAGAAATATATTTTGATACATCCTCAATAGCTTCTAATGAAGAAATAGAACAGTTTAATTCGTTACTAGATGATTGGGAAAATAGAGAAGGTTATAAAGTTAATATTAAAGAAAATCAGGTATGTATAGATTCATACGAAAAAACAACTATAAATATTTTAAAGAAGCTTATTGAATTTTCAAATAATTCTAATGAATCACGAACAGAAGATAATAAAAAATATCTTAAAGAATGTTTAGAAGAAATCGATGATGTGAAAAAACAAGCAATAAAAAATGTTTTTGTAAAGTCTAATATTCTATTGATTTATGGTGCTGCAGGGACTGGTAAAACAACTCTTATTAATCATATTGCACGACTTTCAAAAAATGAAACTAAATTATTTTTAACAAAAACACATACATCATTGCAAAATTTACAAAGACGTCTTAAAAATATAGAAAACGCTGATTTTAGTACAATTGATAAATGTACAAGAAAGGGTGTAAACCTGAATTACAATATTATTTTTATCGACGAATGTACAACAATAGACAATAGAACAATGGAAAAATTTCTTTCGCAAATTAATCAGGATACACTTTTAGTTTTAGCTGGTGATATTTATCAAATAGAATCAATTGATTTTGGGAATTGGTTTTTCTATGCAAAAGAAATTATTAAAAATAAACATTCTAATGTAGAATTATTAAGTACTTGGAGAACTAATGATAAAAAACTTATAAGCTTGTGGAACGAAGTTAGAGATTGCAAACCGCTTATAACTGAAAAATTGGTTATTGATGGGCCTTACTCTAGAGATATTAGTAAAAATATATTGACTAAAGAAGATATTGATGAAGTTATATTATGTCTTAATTATGATGGTAAATTTGGCTTAAACAATATGAATGCATATTTTCAAAATGCGAATAAAAACAAAGCTATAACTTGGGGCGTATGGAATTATAAAATTGATGATCCGATACTGTTTTGTGATACAAAACGGTTTTATTATTTGTACAATAATTTAAAAGGTAAAATTGTCAATATCGAAAAACTGGAAAACTACATTAGATTTACTATAGATGTAGAGATTATCTTAACCAAAGAAGAGTGTGAATTTGACGAAATAGAATTTATTGATTATACAGAAAAGGGCACTCTTATAAGATTTTCTGTCTATGAGTACAATAACGAAACAGATGAAGATGCTGAAGAAAAACGTAAAAAAAGTGTAGTGCCTTTTCATTTAGCATATGCGGTTTCAATACATAAGGCGCAGGGGCTAGAATATAATTCTGTAAAAATTATAATACCTAAGAATAATTCTGAAGAGATAACACATGGAATTTTTTATACGGCAATTACAAGAGCAAAGAAAAATCTTAAAATCTTTTGGAGTTCTGAAACAATGAATGATGTAATTAAAAACTTTTCTCTTAATATAAAGAAAAGGAAGAGTCTTAAAATTATAAAGTCGGAACTTGAAAAACAACCTGAATATGAAATATATTTTTAAAAATCATCTTCAAACCCTCTTATATTATCAAGTTCTATGTTGTAGCGATTACCGTTTTTATCAACACAAGTTGCAAAATCTATGGTTTTATCGGCATATTTGTTTTCCCATAAACAAATCAACAGTCCAATTTCTTGTGTTTTTAAATTCAAAAGCTTTGTTCTGTATAACATATAATCTTTTTCAACCATAGTTTAACCTTTCGTTAGTTTAATATCTGCGTATATCTCGTCTGGTTTATCAGGATCTATTAAAAAATCTTTATCAAACACATATCTTTCGCCATCCGGTGCGATACAGCCAACAATGTTATGCTCGCCAAAACAAACAACAGTAATTTCTTCGCTATCTTTTTCAAACCAACCTTTGAGCTTCTTTAATCTATATTTTTTACCGATTTCAATCATAGTATGCTCCTTTCAAGCTACACCATTCATCACTCTTTCTATGGCAAACATCAACTCTAAATCTCGAAATTGTATCATACAGACACATTTAGGACTTGATGTTTCCGCGAAACAGAGTTATCCTGTGTGTACCAAAACTTTATTTACCCCGAGGTTAACTATGAAAAAACAAACATTGGCACAAGATGCCTTAAAACTTTATGTCGAAGACTTTATGACACTTAATGAAATTGCACAACAACTACATATAAATGAAAGAACAGTTCGCCGTTGGAAGAAAACTGATAACTGGGAGAATCAACGAGCTGAATATCTGCGTTCAAAAACACCCTTGCATGAGGATTTATACAATTTTGCCCGAAAATTAATAGCTTCTATTGAAAAAGATATGGAAAATAATCAAAAAATAGAACCTGCAAAATTTTATACTGTTTCTAAAATGCTCAAGATAATAGATGTAGCAAAAGATTATGAGGACGAAAACGCTAAAGAAAAACACCTCGCAGAAAAAGAAAAACCAAAAGAATTAACACCGGATATTATAAGAGAAATTGAAGAAAAATTTTTCGGTATAACTTACGATAATAATTTTGAACACGATTTGAACACCGATTAAACACCTTTTAAACGGCATTTAAATTTCGACATCTTTTTTGTGGTCGATAAAGAATGCATTTAAAACATCCGCATCATTGCGAAAGTGCTTTATTACAGGCGCAAGATTGTAGCATTCTTCAATCTCCGGCTGATTTGCTACAAAAAAATCAATAACAACAGCATTGTTATAAATATTCTCAGACCACTTGCTCAATTGCTTAAACTCTTTTGGAGTAATATTCAAGCCGACTTTTTCCATACGACCTCCTTTAACGTGTCGTATTCATCACTCAAAGCCATAAGAAAATCAAGTTATTTTGTATTAAAATCTTTTTATGGACAGACATACTAAAGAACAACGACATAAAAACATGCAAGCTGTAAAAGCCAAAAATACGAAGCTTGAAAATAATGTTATGACATATTTATGGCAGCATGGCTACAGATTCAGAAAAAATGTCAAAGATCTTGAAGGCAAGCCTGATATAGCAATCAAGAAATATAAGCTTGTGATGTTTATTGATTCGTGTTTTTGGCATAAATGCCCCATTCACTATAAATCACCTGCAACTAATGTAGAATTTTGGGAAAACAAAATCTCAGGAAATCAAAAAAGAGACAATCAAGTAACTGAATATTACAAGTCTAAAAAATGGAATATTATCAGGATTTGGGAACACGAATTAAAGGATGACTTTGAAAAAACAATGCAAAAAGTAATACACCTTATTGAAAAGTCTAAAAACGTTTAATTATATTTGTTATTATGCTCTATAAACATTTTGCCAAAAGTTTTTGCAAGCAACACAGGAACAGCATTCCCTACTTGTCTTGCTAATGCTCCAAGGCTATTCCCTTCAAATACAAAACTATCCGGGAACGTTTGTAATTTAGCGGCTTCTCTCACACTTAATGCTCTATCTTGTTCAGGATGTCCGTATCTACCGTTAGAAATATTTGTACATTTAGTAGTAAGGGTTACTGATGGTTTGTCCCATTCAAGTCTTCCATATACGTCAGAATGCCCTTCATGTTTTTTATGACATTCAAGCATAAGTTCTTCGGGCCAGTCTTTGCGTCCTTGACCTTCTTTAATACATCTTATTCTTTCTAAATTTAATTCTGATAAAGCTGCGGATCTGTGATTAGGATATTTTTTGTTTTTACATTCTTCCCCGTGTTTTAAAACAGGATATTGTCCGTTTCCGATAGCATCTCTGACTGTTTTAAACGGAAGTAATCCGGGTTTTGTTCCGTATTTTTTGTCAGGATAAGTTAATTCACCGAGTTTACTTGCAATTAAAACTAATCTTTTTCTTCTTTGGGGCACCCCGTAATCTTCAGCATGTACAACTTGCGGTTCTGGTACGTTGTAACCCATACTTTTCAATTTATTTATAAAGTTAGGTAAAGGTCCGTCTTTATCAATTTTCTGCAAACCCGGAACATTTTCGCATAATATAAAATCAGGCTGGCAATCCTCAACAAATCTCAAGAACTCACTTAAAAGGTTTATGCGTTTGTCTTCTGAATCAAACCGCTTTTTATTTTGTGTTGAAAATGGCTGACATGGCGCACATCCACAAAACAATACTTTGTTACCGCTAACTCGGTATTTATTTACCAGCTCCTTTATCTGTGATGTTTCAACTTTACGTATATCTTCAGATATAGTCCCGCATTCAGGCTTAATATTTCTTTCAAAAGTTTTTAAAGCTTCTTGATTATTATCCAGAGCCAAAACAATATCCATACCTGCTTCTCTGAGACCTTCGCTTGTTCCTCCACACCCTGAGAAGAAGTCAAAAACTTTTATTTTTCCTCTGTTGTTTTTCATTGTTCCTGCCATCCTTGCTTTAGTTTACATCAAAAACGGATAAATAGCCAGTATCTTTCATAATCCTATATATTAAAAATATAGGCTTACATAATATAAATTTAATATATATTTACAAAATATTGACAAAATGCAAATAATGCTAAATAATATTTATAAAATATAAGGAGCATTAAGTGGAAGAAACCAGGCAACAACGCTTTAAAAGAATTGCAGAAACAAGAACAAATAAAATCTTGGACATGCTAAAATTACTTGGCAATTGTTCAAATACAGGTAATTATGAATATACTGAAGATGATGTAAAGAAAATTTTTTCTGCTATCGAAAATGAACTAAAAATTACAAAATCAAAATTTATTAAAAGTGCAAAAAAAAATAAATTCGAATTGTAAGGAGAATATATGGCAAATGCGAAGTGGGATTTCCCCAAATTGGGCGGCGGTCAAAAACAAGGTTATACCAATAGTGGTATAGAAACATTTAAAGGTACTGAATTACTTGACAATTTAGCAAGGGAAATTTGTCAAAACTCTCTTGATGCCAAAGATCCCGATTCTGATGAACCGGTGACAGTAGAGTTTAAACTTACAAGTGTTAAAAAAGAAAATTACCCATTTTTACAAGAGTATTCTGTATATTTAAAAAGAGGGAAATCATTCTGGCAAAAGCAAAATGACAAAAAAGTCCTGGAATTTCTTAATAGGGCTGAAAATGTTATTGAAGAAAACGAAATAAAAATTTTATCTGCCAGTGATTATAATACAACAGGGTTAACCGGTTCCGGTTCTGATATTATGGAACCTTCGATATGGGGGGCTCTTGTAAATTCTGATGGCGTATCCGATAAATCAGAAGGCTCTGGGGGTTCATATGGTATTGGTAAAAATGCGCCTTTTGCTTGTTCTGATCTGAGTTTAGTTTTTTATAATACTTTTGCAAAAGACGGGAAAAAAGCACTTGAAGGTGTAGCGAGAGCAGCTACTTTAATAGATAATCAGAATGACTTGACTCAAGCAATAGGTCACTACCGTTCAGATAAAGATTACAAACCGATAACTGATGATATTGTTTGTCCTATACGTGATACATTCGCAAGAGATAAATATGGTACAGATATAATTATTGTCGGTTGCAATTCGTTTATTGAAAAAAATCGTGATTGGCAAGATAAACTTGTTCAAGCAGTATTGCATCATTTTCTTTTGGCAATATTGGAGAGAAAATTGGTAGTAAAAGTAGAAAATGAAGTTATTAATAATGAAACTACCCCAGCTCTAATTGAAAAGTATAAAAATGCAAATACGAACTCTTTCCTAACATCTAATTTTTATGAAACACTAACATCTCCTGAAGGCGGTGTAATTTATAAAACAATCATTGATGAAAACGATTTGGAAATTTATTTAAAATCCAAACCCGAGTACAAAAGAAAAATAGCGAAATTCAGACGTTCAGGAATGCTTGTTTGGGAACACGGTAAACGTACTTATCAGAATTTTACAGCAGTTGTAATTGTAAGAGGTGAACAACTGAATGAAAATTTACGAAAAACAGAACCACCAAAACATAATATATGGGATGCAAAAAGAATAGAAGATAAAGAAGAGGCAAAACAAGCACAAAAATATATTGATCAAATAGATGATGAAATTTTATCTTCAATATCAAGCATATACAGCGAAGAAATTTCTGACAGTGTTGATTCAGGAGTGGGTGAATTTTTACCTGATGATTTGAGCAACTTATCGGAAAAGAAACCGGGAACTGATAAATTAAAACCGGTTATAAAAATCATTGAAAAACCAAAACTACAAAAAATATATATGAATGAAAATATGGATCTTGCAGGAACAGATGAAGGTAAAGAAGTGCCAGATGATAACTCCGTGCATAATTCATCGGATTCGGAATATAGATTTCCTGAATATAAACCTCAAAATAAAGTTGAAAGAGATGACGATTCTGATGAGGATGATAGTGAAGGTATTTCCCCGCAAGAAGGCACTAAAAAACTAACAACATATCCGAACATAAAATACCAACGTATAACTGCTGTAAGTCAAAATGTAGGTCTATATAAGATAATTTTATGTCCGACAGAAGATTGCAACTCTCTGTATATTGAATTTTCTGCCATTGGAGAAGGTGATTCAAACGATAAGATTATTGTTGAAAAATATACTATAGATAAGCAAACAACGCCTTGTAATAATACTAAAATCGGACCTGTTGTAATCGAAAAAGATGAAGCTAAAGAAATATTTGTAACGTTTGAAAATAAAGAAAAAATGTTGATAAATATGGATATCACAGAGGAGGTTGAACAATGAAAAATTTAAATAACTTTCCAAATCCTGTGCTTATAAACAATAACATGGACTATGATAATTCGTCATTTGATATTATATTAGAAAATTCTTCTATTGATAATGATTTATTAAAGTTAAATCTTAAATATGAACTTGATTGTGGCAGCCTTGCTGAATTTGTAAAAGAAGAAAAGGCAAAAGTAATTATTAAAATTCAAAGTGTAGGTACACCATATCGTGAAATATTTGAATTTGGTGACAAAAAAGAAATACTTATAAATATAAAGAAAAACGATTTAGCAAAAAAGATATCAATAGAGGGGTACATCATTGCAACAGATAATATTAAAAATTTTCATCCTGCTGAATTGAATGAATTATTCTTTAAATCCCAAATATTTGATATAAGAAAAGGTGATATATTGGCATTACACCCAGGTTATACGTTACCATTAGATGCCAGCGAATTAGAAGGACCTGTTGCATCTATTTTTCAAATTATAAAAAAGGAAGATCTGAAAGAATCTATAGATGTAATATTAGAAACTGACACCGAAAAAATAAATATATGTTTAAATAAAATGACTTATGAATCATATATGAAAATCAGATCACAAAAAATTTTAGATAAATATTTAGCTGCAGCAATAGTTTTACCTGCTTTAACCGAAGCTCTTTTTTATATTGCTTCTGATGAACAAAATAATGATACATCATCAGGTTATGAAGATAAACGTTGGTACCGTCAAATTAAAAGTAAAATTGAGGAAAAGAAATTATCTTTTGAAGGAAAATCAATTACTTCTGTTGCAAGTTCACTACTTGGGGAAATAGTTTCAACGGCATTAATTGATTTCGAGGAAACACTAAGCGGTTTGGCTGACGGTTCAAATGAAATAGGGAGTATTGATTAATGGCTAATTTAAGATATTTTGACGAAACAGTATATGGCAACTTATTTGCAGATATAAAAAACAATATTGATTTTTATACAAATTCTGACGGTGAATTAAAAAATATATTGCCGGATATACAATACTATGGAGAATCAGCTATAAGTGCAAATTTGTCTGATTTAGAGTTTAAAAATAATATGACCACAGAAGAAAAAAATGCATTAGATGTTGTAAATACCAGAATTATATATGACGCTTTAAAAATATTATCACCTATAGTAGCAACTAATGGCTTCTTGTGGTCATATTTATGCCATACAAAATACAGAGAGTACGTTATAGCACGTTGGATAAAAAATCTGGAAGATGAAGACAAACAAGAAGACACTATTAAAACAATCAAAAAACGTTTTTTCTGTTCTTCAAACAAAAAAGACATAATGAGAATGAATGCAATTTCAAGATTATGGTGGGCAGGTTATCTTACATACGATGAAAACCACGGCGATCCTTACCACTTAACAAAAATATTATTTACAGGACAACAAATCTGTGCAGATATTCTTGATACGCCATTCTGCGGTAATAAAACAGTAATCACCGGGATACTGCTTGCAATAGAGAAATATAAAGAGGAAGTTGATGAAAATATAAGTTCTGAATTAGTCAGAAAATGTGTAAAATATTTTCGTCGCTATGCAGCTGTAACAAGTGTCGATTTTCTCACTGAATCAGAAATACAGGATATAATTTTCACATATTTAAAAAGTAATTAATTTAATATATGTTACTCGGTTATACCACAAATTTCATATCTATGATATGACAAAAATTGAGGATCTGGTTCTTCTGTATCAGGTTTATTAAATTTACAACCATGAAATAACTGTTTAATTTTCGAGTCAGATTTTTCGCTAAATAAGAAATTATAATTGTTGTCTAAAGAAAAATATCCTTTGTCAAACAGTTTATCATGTAATACACACAAGCAAATAGCATTTCTAGGATTTAATCTATTTGATTTATCTTCAGACCAAGGTTTTATGTGACTGCATACTAGTAAATCATCTTTATCCAAACCACAAATAGCACATTTATGCTGATAATTTGACAATACTCTTTCTTAAAACACTTTGATATAAGCGTTGCTGTGTATTGACTGTCTTTTCTGTTATATCTGAATCTTCTATATTGTAGTCGTGTTTATGCAGTTTGTCTATTGCATTTTTTCTATAAGTTATTGCTTTATTCAGTTCATTAAAATTTATATTTGTTCTTATTTCAGGAAAATATTTTAACAACTCTTCTTCAGAAACATCTTTTAATTTTGCTTTATGCTCACCATATATGCCGTATTTGTGAAGAATATTCATTGCAACAAATCCGCCGCCTCTACTTGGAGCAGGAATCCCAAGAATAGTTTTTTGTATATCTCTGTGACTGCGCCCGTCAACCAAATAAGCCCTGATTACATTTAGTTCAGTAGCAATGTCAAAATCTTTGTTCATAAAATTATTGTATATGAATTTAATGTTAGAATACAATACATGATAAATTTTATTTTTAATATATGTCACAAAACTTATCAAAAATGTATCAGTAACTTTGAGAGTGAATTATCAGAGAATTTAAGAATTTGTATCAGAGAGTTTTGAAATTCTTCCCCGAAAACTTAAAAAGTTTGAGAATTCTCTCAAACTTCCGGGGGTACTTTTCTCAATCTCTCTGATAATCTACAATCAGTTAGTTTTGAAAGATTTCTCTCAAAACTTAAAAAGTTTGAGAATATTCTCAAACTTCCGAGGGCACTTTTCTCAATCTCTCTGATAATCTACAATAAATATTAAAACGTTATGCAAAAAAAATACTCCCCAGGTTGGGCTCGAACCAACAACCTACCGGTTAACAGCCGGTTGCTCCACCATTGAGCTACTGAGGAATATTTGTAAATTCATTATATCAAAGACTTTTTTTCTTGTAAAGTCTTTTTTCTAAATTTGTGACAACTTTATTAAATTTTTGAAATCATCATGGCTTTTTTCTAATTCTTCAAATGTTCCAATGTCAACAATGGCACCGTCATTAATGTATATCAATTTGTCACATTCTTTCAATGTACACAACCTATGTGCAATTACAATTATAGTTTTATTTCCTTTTAAACTTGTTAACATTTGAGTGATTTCGTGCTCTGTTTCTACATCTAAAGACGATGTCGCTTCATCAAAAATTAAAACATCAGAATTTCTGTAAAGCCCTCTGGCTATCATTAATCGTTGTTTTTGACCTTGTGACAAACCTCTTATCATAGAATTAATTCCGCCACTCTTTTCAACGACATCAATTAACTGAGCCTGCTTTAAGCTTTCTATCACAAACTCTTCATTAATATTATTCTCGTCTTGTCCCCATGCCACATTATTTTTGAAATTATCCTCTAACAAGCTAATTTCTTGTGGTACATATCCGGTCAAATTCTTTAATGTACTGAAGTTTTCTTCTGTTATTTTAACGTCATCTACAAAAATTTCTCCGGATTTTATTGGTAACAATCCCATTAAAATGTCCGCCAGAGTTGTTTTTCCGGCACCGGACAAGCCAACAATACCAACAAATTCTCCTTTTTTAATCTCAAACGAAACATTCTTTAGCACTGGAGTGTTTTCTTGATACTCAAATGAAACATCTTTTAGGGAGATTTTGTCGTTAAATTTAATTTGTTTGTCTGGTGTAGTAACATTTGCAACAATGTCAAAATGATTTTGTTCATACTCATTATTCATTTTTTTGATAAATTCTTTTGAGCTGTTCATATGATTTAATGCTACCTGAATTCGATTTAGAGAAGGTGCTATTCTAAAAATCACACCTAAAATTAACCCGTATGATGCTATTATTTTTGAAGTTTCACCGTAATTTTTTAATGTTATTAATCCTGCAAAGATAATTAGAGCAACAACCATGATAATTTCTACCAAATATGGCGGAATGCTTGCAAAAAAGGTGTTTCTAAAAATTACATCATTGTTTTCTTTTTGAATTTTGCCAAACTTGTTCAAAAAATAATCTTCTGCTGAAAAAATTCTAATTTCTTTTGAATTTTTAATGTTTTCAATTACCTGATTATTATTTTTTAGTGAATATGAAAGCATTTGAGGCGCAAGTATTTCAGTTTTTTGTTTGAAAAATTTATTCAGCATAAACATGCTTATTGCAACAAATATTACCGAAAATGATGCAACATAAGGAAATTTTATGAATAAAAGCGATAAAATTATTGCTGTAATTACGCTATTTGTAAAAAATACAAAACTTTTGATTACAAATGTTTCTAGCGTTTGAGCTGTCAAAATTGTTAAATTATAAATTTTTTCTGAATTTGTAGTCCTGAAAACATTGAAAAATGGTGCCTTCAAATAAAACTTCATAAGCATTTTATTTAAGTCAGTTTTCCAATTGATAACAAATTTATTTTGTAAATAAATACACAAAATCATCAATAAATTTTTAAACAAAAACATTAAAACAATCAAAAAACCGATAAGTGCGGTAATTGTCAAAATATGATTTATGTGAAAATAATTAATAACAGTTACGATACTCTTGTATTCAATCACTTCTTGAGGGTTGATGATAAGCATTAAAAACGGATAGATTAACCCAATTCCAATAAATTCAAATAATCCAGAAATCAATGAAACTAAGAAAAATCCAAAAATTTTAAGCTTTCGTCTTTTACCATAATATTGAATAAATTTGAACAAATCTTTTAGCATATCCATATTTTACATTAAAAAAAGATTAATTTGTTTCAATTCTACTAAAAAATATGTTAAACTATACATAGTAATTTTAAAAAGGAGAAATTTATGTCAAATCCAGTTTTTTCGCAAAGAGCAATGGAAGGCAACGAAAGAATTTTAAATAGCGAACCAATGACTGTAAATGGTGCTATTAACAAAACTTTTGTATTGTTTTTGTGCTTATTGGCAACAAGTGTATATGAATATTCATTATTTTTGCAAGGCTTTACAGATAAAGCCATGGGCTTAATGATGGTTGGTTTTGTAGCTTCAATAGTTGCGTTCATTGTAATTATGTTTGCAAGAAAAACAATACAATTTATGGCTCCGGTTTATGCCCTATCAGAAGGTTTAATCTTGGGTGGTCTATCTGTAATGTTTGAACAATCTTATCCCGGCATTGTTGTTCAAGCCGTATGTGCAAGCTTTATGGCTTTCTTTGTCATGCTTGTTTTATATAGAGCCGGCATAATTAAGTGTACTGAAAAATTTAGAAGTGTATTGATGATTTCAATGTTCTCAATCGTTGGAATTTATTTAGTACAAATCATCGGTTCATTCTTCCACTTAAGCATTCCTGGACTTTTTGGCTCAGGACTTATCGGTATTGGATTTAGCGCATTTGTATGTATAATCGCAGCTTTGAACTTTATCATTGATTTTTCAACAATCGAAATGGGTGTTCAAAATATGATGGATAAATCTTTTGAGTGGTACTGTGGTTTCGGTTTAATGGTTACATTCATTTGGTTGTACGTAGAAGTTCTAAACTTGTTAGCAAAATTAAGAGATCATTAATCTTTTATTTTAATACATTATTGTAAGGCGGCGGATTTATAATAAATCCGCCGCCTTACTTGTTTGCGCAATTTTTGCTTGCAAAAATTGCGCAAAAGAAAACCACCTTATCGGTGTGTCATATTGCGCTTGTTGCGGTATATTTGCAAAAAA